>Ga0194127_10001089_pt1 | contig 40960 bp, 32 predicted proteins | sample TA2KigC100mmetaG_FD_148624 | JGI IMG/M metagenome (GOLD analysis project Ga0194127, IMG submission 148624) | Freshwater microbial communities from Lake Tanganyika, Tanzania - TA2015036 Kigoma Deep Cast 100m | ecosystem: Environmental > Aquatic > Freshwater > Lake | place: Tanzania: Lake...
CAGAGCGTGATCTACGCCATGATGAAGCGCGACGACCAGGCCGACGCGGCGAAGTGACGGCGGGCCCGCCGCGCGCTGCCGATCGGTCTTCGATCAGCCACCAGGGCGATCAGGGCGCCGCGACGAAGAGCCGCGAGGCCAGGTAGAGCGTGGGCAGGAGCACCAGGCAGGACCAGCCGAGATACCCGAAGAAGCTTGGCATGCGCACGCCGCGCTGCTCGGCAATGGCCTTGACCATGAAGTTGGGGCCGTTGCCGATGTAGGTCATGGCTCCCATGAAGACCGCACCAAGGCTCACCGCCGAGAGCAGGGGCTCGGAGACCTGGCCGAGATCGCCGACGGAGACGAAGGGAGCGCCCTCGATCGGCGTGGAGACGGCCGTCTGCAGGAAGACGAGGTAGGTCGGTGCGTTGTCGAGGATGGCGCTCAGGCTGCCGGTCGCCCAGAAGTACTCGATCGGCGTGGCGAGGCCCAGTGCAGCACCCTTCTCCTTCAGCACCAGGAGCGGCACCTGCATCGTGACGAAGATGCCGATGAAGAGCGCGGCGACTTCCGCGATCGCGCCGAAGTCGAACTCGTTGGCCTTGCGCACGGCGTCCTTCGTGAAGGCCATGCTCAGTGCGCAGAGGCCGAGCATCATGAGCTCACGCATGTAGGTGAAGGGCTTCCACTCGGTGCCCGGGAGCGGTCGGCTCGGATCCACTGTGGCCACGACGAGCACGATGAGCACCAGCCACAGGATGTTCAATCGCCCATCGATCGAGATCCTGCGCCGCGCACGCTCGTCGCGCAAGATGTCCTTGCGCCGCTCCGCCTTCCACTCGTGGCGATCCCAGGTGAAGTACAGGGCAAGCAGGATGCTGTTCACCAAGAGCCACTCCTGCCACAGCGAGGTGGTCCACAGGAAGGGCACGCCCTTGAGGTAGCCCAGGAAGAGCGGGGGATCGCCCAAGGGCAGCAGCAGTCCGCCGCAATTGCTGACAAGGAAGATGAAGAAGACGGCGGTGTGCGCGACCTTGTGCCGCTCCTTGTTCACCGAGAGCAGGAAGCGGATGAGCACCATGCTCGCGCCGGTCGTGCCGATCGCGCTCGCCAGCACCGTGCCGATCGCCAGAATGGCCGTGTTCGTGCCCGGGTGAGCCGGCAGGTTCCCCCGGATCGCGATCCCGCCGGAGATGACGTAGAGCGAAAAGAGCAGCACGATGAAGGGGATGTATTCATCGAGCACGGCGTGACCGGTCAGGGTGGCAGCTTGATGCGCGCCCATGGTGGCCGTGATCCACACGAGCGTTGCCACGCCGCAGGTGGCGGCGACGGCGAGACGGCTGACATTGCTGTGCCACCAGCTGGCGATCGCGGGAATCAGCGGGAAGACCGCAATCGCCAAGAGGAGGAACGCGAACGGCACGGCACCGAGCGCCCACGAGGCGGGGAGTTCGGGCTTCGCATGGGCCCCATCGTGATGACCAAGCAGCCCGCCGACAAGGGCGACCACGATCACGAGGCAGCCCAGGACCGCGATCGAGCGCACCACGGTCGATGGTCTTTGGTGATGGGCGGCAAGGCTCATGTGCCGAGGATAGTCAGGGCTGCGGCGATGATGGGCGATACGCTTCGTGCATGGCTGTTGATTGCCCACCGCATGCCCAGCCCGTGGCACAGGTCGAGGACCTCCGCGGGGCCTGCAGCGTTGCGTTTGCCGGGACCGCGCTGGCGCGATCGCTTGGACTGCCTGAGGGTGTCGAGGCCATGATCGTGCTCGAGGGAGAGCGCGGCACGCTGCGTGTCGTCGGCGAGTCGGGTGCCGGTAGCGAAGTGGCGCTGATGCCGCCCCTGCGAGCGCCGGTCGCCATCGCTGCCGGCGACGAAGCGCTGCTGGTCGCGGAGCAGGCTCCTCCGAGGATCCGGATCATGCATGGTGGGGTCACCAGCTTCATCGGGGATGCGGTGCTTCGCGAGCCGGTCGCGGTGGCGGCCCATGGCACGAGGGTTGCCGTGGCGGACGCGGCGCTGCGGCAGGTGCTCGTGTTCGATCTCGCGGCGCCTGCCAATGCAGTCGTGGCGCGCACCGATGGCGTGGCACCCGCGGGTGTGGCGTTCGATGACGCCGGTCGGCTCTGGTGGACCGATGCTGCGATGCACCGGGTGCATCGATGGGTCATCACCGAACCTGGACCGGGAGCGGCCTTTGGCGAGCGTGGGGCTTTTCCAGGCCAGTTCACCGAACCGACGGGCATCACCTGCCGAGATGGCTGCGTGTTCGTCTGCGATCACCTGAACCACCGCATCGCCGTGCTGGATCAATCGACCGGTCGCATGGCCGGCTGGTGGGGGATGCACGCGGTGATCCCGAGGCAGGGCAAGGGGCGCATCCACTATCCCGATGCCCTTGCATTCACGCCCGATGGCGCGCGCGCGATCGTCTGCGAAGGCTTTGAGGATCGCGTGCAGATCCTTGCTCCCGGTGGCCCGGCGCCGATCGACGACGGTCTGTCGGTGCCGCGCGATGCCGTGAGCAGCCACTTCGGCCCCGACGCGAGTGCGCTCGGTCCCATCATGGCGATGACTGAGCCCGAGACCGGCTCGGTGATGATCTTCAACCTCTTGGGGACATCGCCCGCGCCAGCCCACATCGCGACCTTCGGCGGCAGTGCGGCGCTGCCAGGGCGCTACCCGTCGCTTGCTTCGGTCTGTGTGCTGCCAGGCGAGCGCGTTTTGGTGGCCGATCGAGCCAACGCGCGGCTCGATGTGGTGACGGCCTCGCCTGATCGCTCGAAGCCCGTTGCCTTCGATCCCTTCCTGCCGCGGCTGGTTCGGTCAACCGATCTGATGGCGATGGTCCGGCCTCTCGGTGGCAAGCCGCCGCTGGTCGAAGACCTGGCGTGGGACGGCTCCGAGCTGCTGGCGCTTGACTCGGCCAATCGGTGCATCTGGCGATTCGATCGAAGCGGTGTTCCAGTGCGATACTCCACCGGTGAACCGAAGCGGACCGACCTGCCCGAGGGCCTGCGCGAGCCGGTGCAGCTGGCCGCCGCGAAGGGCGAGCTCGTGGTGGCTGACCGAGCTGGTGGTGCGCTCTGGCGCGGCCGAGAGGATGGATCGTGGGCCCGCATCACCGAACTCGCGCATGGCGACTCGCGTGGCGATTCGCGAGGCGACGCAACCGTGAAGCTCGTGCGTCCCTTCGGCGTGGCCATCGCCGACGATGGCTCGCTCGCCATCACCGATGAAGCGACCGATGGTCTGCACATCGTGCGGTGGGGACCGGGTCAAGGCACGACGCTGGTGTCGTCGACCACAGCGCGGGGCATACTCGACCAGGAGTTCTGGATGCCGCAGGGCGTGACGGCGCTGCGCGATGGCGTGCTGGTGGTCGATCGCGGCAATCACCGGTTCCAAGCGCTCGGCACCGATGGTGCCTGGCGCTTCACCGGGTCGCTGGGCAAGTTCTACACCCGCAAGCGCACGCAGGTCAGGCAGAACGAGTTGCCGGCCGTCGCGCCTGCGCCCAAGCCACCCACCCGGGACGACTCATGAATCGCTTGCTCCGAAGCACCGTGCTGACGATGATCGGCTCGGTCATCCTTGCGATGCAGGCCTGCCTGCCCCAGCACTCCGACTCGATGTGGGTGCGCAAGGCCGTGACCGAGGATGGATTGCTCACGGTCTGGTGGCGTGTGGCGGGTGAGCGTGATGCGCTGCCCGACAGCGATCCGTTCGATCTCGAGGTCCGCGTCGATGATGCGAACGGTGCGCCTGCTGACGTGTCGCTGGAACTCGATGCCGAGATGCCGCACCACGGCCATGGCATGAATGTCCGCCCGGTGATTGAGCGAGTCGGTCCGGGGCGGTTCGTCGTCAAGGGCGTGCTGCTGCACATGAGCGGCCGATGGGAACTGGCGTTCGATCTGGGCGATCCTGACGGCGTGCAGTGGCGGCGTGCGCAGTGCACGGTGGAGGCTCCGTGACCGCGCAGCGCCGGCTCGGCATCTTCACGCTGGCGGCCATGCTTGGTCTGGCGTGGTGGTCGTTGCACCTGATGCGGCAGGGTGGAGCCGGTCTCTCGCCTCTGGGATCGGCGGCGGCATCCAACCTGCCGAGGGCGCTCGCCGTGCATACGCAGGCGCGTGCACCCATGCCGCCCGACCCGACGAACCGCTTCGCCGATGACGCCCGTGCTGTCGCGCTCGGCGACCGCCTCTTCTTCGATGAGTCGTTCTCGTCCAGCGGCACCGTGAGTTGCGCAACCTGCCACGATCCCGAGCACGCCTTCACCGATGGGAAGCGTGTCGCCCAAGGCGAGGGGACTGGCTCGCGCAACACTCCGACGATCCTCGGTGCGGCGCGTCGTCGTTGGTTCACATGGGACGGTCGCGCCGACACGATCTGGTCGCAGGCAGCGGAACCCATCGAGCAGCCGACGGAGCATGCGTTCGATCGCACGCGGTTTGCAGTGGCCATTCGCGACGATCCGGGCGTGCGACGACTGTGGGAAGCTGCGTGCGGCGCGCTTCCCGCGGCGCTCGATGCGGTGCCCAAGGGTCTTGCTGCACGGCCTGCGCTCGCCGACGGTGGCGAGAGCGACGCGATGGCGCAGTCGTGGGCCCAGTTGTCCGCAGAACAACGCGCTGCCATCGACCTTGTCTTCAGTGCGTCGATGAAAGCGCTCGGTGCGTTCCAGCGCACGCTCGACATGCCGCTGTCGGCGTTCGATCGCTGGGCCGATGCGGTGGGCCAGGGCACGGTCTCGATGGATGACGAGGCGGCGGGGGGGATCATCACGCCGGCGGCGCGCCGCGGATGGCTGCTCTTCGCGGGCAAGGCGAACTGCATCCAATGCCATGGTGGTCGGGAGTTCACCGATGGTGAGTTCCACAACCTCGGGCTACCGGGGCCCGACGGTCGACTGGGCGGCGATCCCGGTCGTCGCGATGCGATCGCCCGGCTCAAGGCCGACCCCTTTTCGAGCGCCGGGACCTTCAGCGATGATCGCGATGGCCCCGAGGCGCGCCTGGTCCGATCGCTCAAGGATGATCCCGAAACATGGGGCCAGTTCCGTACGCCGAGCCTGCGCGGGGTTGGGCTCACGGCCCCCTACATGCATGACGGGCGCTTCGCCACGCTTGCAGAAGTGATCGCGTTCTACGACACGCTTGAGGGAGCCATCGCGCTCGATCACCATCGCGAGGCAGTTTTGCAGCCGCTCGGGTTGACAAGCGATGAGCGGGCGGATCTCGAGGCATTCCTTGTGGCGCTCAGCCCCGAGGCGATGCCGCTCCGACGGGATTCCGCCCGGTAATCCCCGAAGGTCGTTTCCCTGTCCCCTGAAACGGGCTAGACTCCCTTCGGCCTCGATCTGACCAAGAAGGAGAACGCATGCGCGCTTCCACGACCGCGACCCTTGTTGCTTGCACCCTGCTCTCTGGTTTGGCGCTGTCCGCGCTGGCTCATGAAGATGATGGCAAAGTTCGTGATCGAGAAGCCGCGGTCATCGCCCCCGCGTGGCGCGAAGCCGATGGTGGCTTGGCGGCAGAGACATTCGATGCCCAGGGCATCGTGCTGAAGGCTTGGATCCCGCTCGCCTCGATCAACGCGAGTGCTTCGAGCGGTAATGACTGCTGGGGCTATGTCAGCCCATCGGGCCGCGAGTACGCGATCATGTGCGTGAGCGACGGCACCGCGGTGTACGAGGTGACGAACCCCGCTGCGCCGGTCAAGCTCGGCTTCGTCCCCGGTGCGCAGAGCCTGTGGCGCGATGCCAAGGTGTTCGGCAATCGCGCCTATGTCGTCACCGAGGGTGGTGTGGGCATCCAGACGATCAACCTGTCGCAGGTCGACAGCGGCGTGATCACGCTGGAGAGCACGGTGACGGCCGGCTCGGGCGGCTTGGCGACCCACAACGTGGCCATCAACACCCAGAGCGGTTACCTCTATCGCTGCGGCGGTGGATCGAGCGGCCTGCGCTTCTACAACCTGAATGCGACGCCCGGGTCGCCGCAGTACGTGGGCGAATGGGCCGCCTACTACGTCCACGATGCGCAGGTGGTGAGCTACACGAGTGGCCCGTATGCGGGCAAGGAGATCGCGTTCTGCTGCTCGGGCCTCAACGGCGGCAACGTCGAGACCGGTCTGTATGTCGTGGATGTGACCAACAAGGCAGCGCCTGTGCTCCTGAGCCGGATCCTCTATCCGAATGCACGCTACAGCCACCAGGGCTGGCTCACCGAGGATCGCAAGTACTTCCTGCTCGGTGATGAGCTTGACGAGGGTGCGAGCCAGCCGCTGACCACCACATATGTGATCGACGTGCAGAACCTGGCATCGCTGACCTACCTCGGTCAGTTCAACAACAGCACGCCTGCGATCACGCACAACTGCTACACCCACAACGGGAAGATGTTCGCCGCCAACTACCGCAGCGGCTTGCGCGTGTTCGACGTGAGCAATGCAGGTACGCCGTCGAGCGTGACCGAAGTGGCATACTTCGATACCTACCCCGGCTCCGACTCGGCGCAGTTCAATGGGCTGTGGTCGTGCTATCCGTACTTCCCCAGCGGCACGGTGATCGGGAGCGACCTAGAGCGCGGGCTGTTCGTGTGGCGCATGGGCGAGGACGCCGTTCAGCTGTCGTTCCCGGGCGGCGCCCCGCAGCTGGTGTCTCCTGCCGGCCAGCCCGTCACGTTCGATGCCATCGTGCAGCCTGGTGTCACGGTCACCAACAAGCGCTTCTACTACAACACGCCCGGCGGTACGCAAAGCCTGTCCGTCACGCAGGTGGATGCAGACACCTACTCGGCAACCTTGCCTGCGGTCACCTGCGGCAGCGCTGTCGGGCTCGCGGTCGAGTTCACGACGGCGACCGAGACGTTCCGGCTTCCCTCGACGGGGTTCCTGCCGGCCACCACCGCATTCGGCGTGGCCACGGGGTTCACGGATGAGATGGAGATCGACCAAGGCTGGACGGTCGGGGGTGCTGGCGACAACGCCACCGCCGGCCAATGGGTCCGCGCGAATCCGGTCGGCACGGCCGCCCAGCCCGAGGATGACCACACCGTCAACGGCGTGATTTGCTGGATCACCGCCAACGGCGTGGCTGGCGGCAGCGTTGGTGCGGCCGATGTCGACGGTGGGCAGACCACGCTGACCTCGCCGGTCTTTGATGCGACGGTCGTCGATACTCCGTTCATCAGCTACTGGCGCTGGTACTCGAACAATGCCGGGGCAGCTCCCAACGAGGACAGCATGCCGGTGGAGATCTCCAACAACGGTGGTACGACCTGGGTGTTGCTCGAGGTGGTCTCAGAGAACGCCGGCGCCTGGGTCCAGAAGAACTTCCGCATCGCGGATTTCGTTCCCCCCACGTCAACGATGCGGATTCGCTTCCGCGCGAGCGATCTGCTCAGCGGGTCGGTGGTCGAGGCGGGCGTCGATGACGTCAAGCTCTACGGCTACGACTGCACGGTGGCCCGGCCTGCCGACCTGAACGACGACGGCGTCGTGGATGGTGCTGACCTCGGCATCCTGCTCGGCAACTGGGGCAACGCCGGGGCCGGCGACATCGATGGCAACGGCCAGGTCGATGGTGCGGATCTGGGTGCCCTCGTCGCCGACTGGGGTTGATGCAGAAGGGTTTCGCCTGCAGCCGAGTTGAAGATGCCGTAGCGAGCGCCATGGCTGCTGGCTTCCAGCATAAGAATCAGTGCATTTCACTTGAACACCGTCAGTTGATCAGCAGCGTGCCGGCATGATGCGTCATGCCCTCGTCTTGGTGGTGTCGGTGGTTGTCGGGTCGTGCAGTTCGATCCCGGAGTCCGAAGGTCCGTGGCGTCCACCGGTGGGGGAGCCCGTGATCGAGCGGGTACGCGTTCCAGGAACGACCGTCGAGCTGGAGTTCGTGCGATTGCCCGGGGCCGCGGATTCAGGACGGGATCTGTGCGTTGCCAGAACAGAAATGACGTGGGCGCTGGTTGAGCTCTATCACCGCCGCACTCTTTCGGATGAGCGGCAAGCGGAACTGAAACTCGATGGGGTGACGAGACCGTCGTCGCCGTACGGAAGCGCCTTTCACGATGAATGGGGCCCTCGGGAAACTCGCCCCGCCATGTACGTTTCGTCACGACAGGCCCGTGAGTTTGCGTCGTGGATCTCATTGCCCTGTCGTCGGCCCATTCGTCTCATGTCGGAGTCGGAGTGGCAGCGAGTGTGCCAAGCGGACACACGAGTGGAAGTCGATCGCTTCGCGTGGACGGCAGTCAATTCGGCCGAGAAGGTCCACACCGTCGCATCGCTGCAACATGACCCAATGGGCCTCTTCGACCTGCAAGGCAATGTCAGTGAGTGGGTCCTGCGCAGCCCGGATTGCGCTGTGCTGAAGGGTGCGAACTTCACCGATCCGGCCGAGTTGGCCACGTGTGATCGTTCCATCGAGGACACGGACGCACTCAGCGATGGGGATCCCCAGGTTCCGACGAGCCAGTGGTGGCGGGTCGGGGCTCCGTGGGCTGGCTTTCGATTGGTGTTCGAGGACTGATCTCAAGGTCGGTGTGTTCGCCGTACACTCACCCGCATGCGAGTCACGCTGTTAGCGTCGGTGGTTCTTGTCTGTTCGTTGATCGGGTCGGGCCTCGTCTCGAACCCGTCGGTCTTGGCGGACGAAGCCGCCACTACCTCTGCTGCGCCGTCCACCGCGTCGCCCGCCACGACGCCTGAGTCCCGCCGGGAGCCGATCGCCGGCACCACGCTCGAGATCGAGCTGGTCAAGGTCGCTGGCAGCGCCGACGGCAGCGTGAAGCCGCTCTGGGTCGCGCGCACCGAAACGCTGTGGGACTGGAAGGACATCTGCATCTACAAGCGCGACCAGAAGGATGGCGCCTCAGGCAACGCGGCCGCCGATGCGTGCACTCGCCCCACGAAGCCCTACACCGCGGCTGACCGCGGCTTCGGCCACAGCGGGTTCCCGGCGGTCAGCATCAGCTTCAGCAGCGCCAAGGCCTTCTGCGAGTGGCTCAGCGCCAAGACGGGGCGTCGATACCGCTTGCCGACCGTGGCCGAGCGCAAGCACCTGTGCGCGCGATCGGGGATCACGGCCGAGTCGATGAAGGACCATGCGTGGACCTTCGAGAACGCGAAGGACGCCACGCGCAAGGCGGGCTCGCTCAAGCCCGACGCGAGCGGCCTCTTCGATCTCTGCGGCAACGTCCGCGAGTGGTGCGTGGCACCGGACGGAACGGGCGTGCTGATGGGCGGCGGCTTCGAGGACCCGGCGGCGTCGATCGCCTGCGACACGGCGCTCGCCGACAGCGAGGATTGGAACGCCAGCGATCCGCAGTTTCCCAAGAGCATCTGGTGGCTTGCCGATGGTCCGTGGGCAGGCTTCCGCATCGTCTGCGACGAGTGACAGGACCTATCCCGACCGAGCCCCACAGGAGATTGCCGTGATCGAGCACGCATCCGTTGACCGTCGGACCTTCATCCAGGGCGTGGCCGCGAGCGCTGCCGTCATGGCCGCACCGGGCGTGCTCGCCGCGGGCCGTCGCGCGGAGGCGCTGCGCGTGGGCGTGATCGGCTGCGGCGGGCGCGGTACCGGCGCTGCCTTCAACGCACTTGAGGCCGGCGAGGCCACGAAGGGCGTCGTGCGCATCGTGGCGCTCGGTGATCTCTTCCCCGAACGCGTCGAGGGTGCACGCAAGGGACTCGCGGAGAAGGGCGAGATGGGCACGGTCCCCGAGAAGAACTGCTTCACGGGCTTCGATGCGTACAAGGGCGTGATCGCGACCGACTGCGATGTGGTGATCCTGGCGACGCCGCCGGGCTTCCGGCCCAGCCACTTCAAGGCGGCCGTCGATGCGGGCAAGCACGTCTTCATGGAGAAACCGGTCGCCGTCGATGCCCCCGGTGTGCGCATGGTGCTGGCGGCAGCGGCTGATGCCCAACGCCGCAAGCTGAGCGTGGTCGCGGGTACGCAGCGCCGCCATGAGCAGTGCTACCTCGAGGCGATGGAACGCATCCACCGCGGTGACCTGGGCAAGGTCGTGGGCGCACGGTGCTTCTGGAACCAGCAGGGTCTGTGGGATGTGGAGCCGCGCGCCGACCGCAGCGACATGGAGAACCAGGTCCGCAACTGGCTCTACCACGCGTGGCTCTCGGGCGATCACGTCGTCGAGCAGCATGTGCACAACATCGATGTGGTGAACTGGGCGTTCCAGGCGGTGCCCGAGCGCTGCGTCGCCACCGGCGGCCGCCAGTCGCGCACGCAGACCAAGTACGGCCACATCTACGACCATTTCGCCTGCGACTTCACTTATCCCGGCAATCGCTTCGCGCTGTCGATGGCGCGGCAGCAGGAGGGGACCGACGGTCGCGTGCAGGAGTTCATCCACGGCAGCGACGGTGTGGCGGAGCTGTCCTCAGGCAGCGCCCTGATCACCGGCGCCAAGGCATGGAAGTTCGCTGGCAAGCAGCGAAATCCGTATGTGCAGGAGCACATCGACCTGCAGTCGAGCATCCGCGGTGGCAGCTACCTCAACGAGGGCAAGCGCATCGCCGAGAGCACGCTCTGCGCGATCATGATCCGCATGGCGGCGTACCGCGGCAAGGAAATCACTTGGGAGCAGGCGATGAACGACACCGAGGACCTGATGCCGAAGGCGCTGCAGTTCGGGCCCAATCCGCAGGCGCCCGTGGCGATTCCCGGCCAGGGAGCCTGACGGCGGCAGTGGTCTCGTTCAGCGCTTCGGCTGGCTCGCGGCAGCGGGCACGGTAATGGCGTCGGGAACCCGGACTGCTTCGGCTGCGCATGGTGACCCTTCTGGGCCGGGTGCGGTGGACCATGTCCGCACGCCGTGCGCATCGACCGTGGTCACGCTCGCGCGGTAGCCCGCGAAGGAGCGCATGAGCGTCGCGGCATCGCGCGCGCCCGCCACGCAGAGCGCAGTCGCCAGCGCATCGCACGACGCGCCATCCGGCCCGCGCACGCACGCCGCCGTGCGGTCGCGCAGCGCCTGGCCCGTCCGCGGATCGATGATGTGCGAGTGGCGCACGCCATCGATCTCGATGAACTGCTCGAGGTCGCCGCTCGTCGAGACCGCCTCGCCAAGCAGCACGAGCTCGAACGGTTCGCTGAGCCCGTCTTCCTTGCGGATGGTCCAGCCCGGCTTGCCGGGCGGAGCGACCGGACCGGCAACGAGGTCGCCCGCCACGGCCACGAGGTGGCTCGGCTGGCCTGATGCCACCATCGCCGCGCTGGCGCGTTGGGCGGCGAAACCCTTGCCGAAGCCACCGAAATCGAGTGCCATCCCATCGCGCCTGAAGGTGATCGTGCGCGCTCGGGCATCGAGGCTCACCTCCTGCCATCCCACGCGCGAGCGTGCCGCATCCACCGTGGCGGTGTCGGGCAGCGCACCCTTCGCACGGGCGGTGCGCCACGCTTGCACGATGGGCGAGATGGTCGGATCGAAGCGACCGTCGGTGATGCGTGCGATCTCGATGGACCGTTCGGTGGCGGAGAACAGCCGGTCGCCCACCACGGTGGGCACATCCCGGGTGCTGGCCAGGCGGCGGCATTCGCTCGAGGCCTGCCAGTCGCTCAGCGCTTCGTCGCAGGCGCGCACCTCGGCCATCGCCAGTCGCGCCGCGGCAAGTCGATCGGCCGCCTTGGGTGCGGCCACCGTCACCGTGATGTCGACACCCATCGCGATCTCGGTGAACGACTCAACCTCCGGTTGGGCGGGCTTGGCCTGCTGGGCGGCCACGCTGCCAGCAAGAGCGAGCGGGAGCAGCAGCATGGCTCAGTCCGGCTCTTCCGGGCTCGCCGCGCGGATGGCGCGCAGTTCCGCCAGGCGGTCAAACAGAATGTCGATGAGCTCCGGATCGAAGGCGCGGCCGCGCTCGGTGCGCATCTGGTCGAGCACGCGCTCCTCGGGCCAGGCCGGCTTGTAGCAGCGCACGCTGGAGAGAGCATCGAAGACGTCGCAGATGGCCACGATGCGCGCGAAGACGGGGATCTCCTCGCCGCGACGGCCGCGTTGCTGCCCTCCCTCGAGGATGCCGGGGTAGCCCGTGCCGTCCCAGCGTTCGTGGTGCATCAGCGCCACCTCGCGTGCGGCCTCGTCGTAGTCGGTGGGCATGTCATCAAAGAGGTCGCCGCCGATGAGCACATGGCGCTCGATCTCGCTGCGCTCGTGCTCGTCGAGCAGCCCGGGCTTCTTCAGCACGCGATCGCTCACGCCGACCTTGCCCACGTCATGGAGCTTGGCCGCGATCCGCAGTCGATCGCGCTGGCGCTCAAGGTTGGCGCCTTCGAGCCCTCGGCGGCGTGCCCACTCCTCGAAGAGGATCGCTGCGTAGCCGGACACGCGCTCGACGTGCGGAGTCGTTTCGCTCGGGTCGTGCACCTCGGCCATACGGATCATGCGCATGATGATACTCTCGGTCAGGTGGGTGCGTTCGAGCGCGACCGTTGCGATGCTCGCGAAGTGCTCGATCAGCGCTTGGTCCTCGTCGGTGAAGCCGCCGTCGCGCGGGCGCCCCTGGTCGTCGCGCGCGTTGATGAGCTCGATGACGCCCAGCACGCGGCCAAGCCGGTTTTTGAGCGGCATCGCGAGCATGCTGCGGGTGCTGTATTCGAGCAGCTGGTCGAACGAGTGATCGAAGCGGAAGGGGAGGCTCGGATCGAGCCGATCGGTGTCGGTGATGTTGACTGGCTGGCCGGTCAGCGCGACCCAGCCCGCAATGCTGCGCTCATTGATCGGGATGCGGAAGGTCTGCATCGGCGGTGTCTCGCCGGTGCGGGTTCGTCGTGCGAGCGTTTCGTTCTGGAAGAAGGCGAAGCGCAGCCGATCGCCCTCACGCACGAAGATGGTGCCGGCATCGGCATTCAGGAGGTGGCGGCTCTCGTCCAGGATCCTGTCCATCAGCGTGTGGAAGTCCTGGACCTGATTGAGCTCGATGCCCACCTGGAGGAGCCCGTTGATGCGGGTGCGCCAGCGTTCGGCAGGCACCTTGTCGCCCGCGTCGCGCGCGGCGCGGGAGCGAAGGTCCTCGTTTTCGCGCAGCGCCTGGCGGAGCTGCACCTGCACGCGCTGCAGCGCTGCGAGCGCGTGGTGCCGTTCCACGCCAGCGAGATAGGCGCGCGAGTGCAGCAGGCACCGCGTTCGCAGTTCGACAGGCTGCACGGGGCGCTCGAGGTAGTCGCTGGCGCCGAGCCGGAATGCCTCGGCCCGGTCGGTGTCGAGATCGCCGCCGATCACCAGCACGGGGACACCTTCGGTCTCGGGTGCGCGGCCGAAGCGCTCGAGCACCGCATGCGCCTCATCGCGCCGCTCGACATCAATGACGATCGCCGTAGGCGCCACGCGCATGGCGTGGTCGTAGGCGTCGAAGCCGCGCGAGCATCGATGCACGACCGTGTCCGGGGCTTCGGCGATGACCGCTGCGAGCGAGGCCGCCTCGGGCGAGCCGTCATCGATGGCGAGCACGACATGCTGGGAAAAGCTCGGAGCTGTTGTAGTCATCCGCGACCTCCACGGCGAGGGTTACGGCCGCTTGGGCCGGCAGGTTCCCTCGGTGGGGTGCTCTCGGCGACGAAGCGCTCCTGGCCGGTGGCGGCATCGGCCAGCGACTGCGCGGAGCCCGGGTCTGGGTCATGACGTGCAAAGACCAGTCGTCCGGCCGCGGTCTGCAGCGTGTTCGTGATGGCGACCCAGATGTCCTGGCCGATCAGGTGCTGGGCATCCTCGACCACCACCATCGTGCCGTCCTCCAGCCAGCCGACCGCCTGCTGGCGTTGCTCGCCCGCCTTGTCCAGATGCACCCTGAGCCGCTCGCCGCTCGAGCCGGTGCCGCGCATCGAGGCGGCGAAGTCATTGAGGTTGATGCTCGCGACGCCGCGGATCTGCGCCACCTTGTGCAGGCCCGCATCAGTCGTCAGGATGCGACCGCCGTCACGCTGTGCAGCCTCGACCAAGGCCGCATCGACGCCGCCGCCGTCCTGCGTGCGCGTGCCGTCGACCTGGACCTCGACCAGCGGGACGGTCTGCAGCCGCGCGAGCGTGTCGAGTCCGCGACGGCCGCGTGCGCGCTTGCCACGATCGTCGCTGTCGGAGAGGGTCTGCAATTCATCCATCACGAAGCCTGGCACGATGATCGGCGCGTCGATGAGCCGCGACGAGGCGAGGTCGAGCACGCGACCATCGATGAGCGCGCTCGTGTCGAGGAGGTACGGCTGCTCGCCGCGCCGTTGTTTGCTGAACTCGATGTAGGGAATCACCAGTCGGAAGTCATCCTTGGTCGTGATGACCATGCTCACCGACAGGTAACACAGGGTGAGCCCGAGGGTCACCTTCGCGAGCCCGAGATAGAGCGCCCCCGGGCCTTCTTTGCCCAGTTCCCACGAGTCGGCGATCGTGTCGAGCAGCGAGCCGAACGCCAGCGCCGCCACCAGCCCCAGGCACAGGCCGAAGTAGACCGCCGCAACGCTCGTGATCCGCTTGTTGGGGGTCAGCGCATCGAGGATGAGCACGAGCAGGCCGAAGCCGCCTGCGGCAAAGATGATGCCGACGACGGTGGCGAACGAGAACTCGTTCGCCTTGGAGGTGCTGGCCAAGGTCAGCATGACGCTGACGACCAGGAGCACCACGAAGAGCAGGCGCGCCGCCAGCAGCACGGGCGACGATCGCTCGCGGCGAGGCGCGGCGGGCGCGGGGCGTTCAGCATCTCTTGAGTCCGGACCCGTCTCCATCGACGGAGTGTACGGGGGCGTGGTGCGGTCGCTACCATTCCTTGCGGTGTCGCCGAGGACGGCCGGGCCCGAGGGACGGGCGTCCCGTGAACCTGGTCAGGGCTTGACGGCAGCAGCCATAAGCGAAGGCGTTCGGGCCTTCGGCAACCTGGCCGTCCTCGACGACACCCACCGGAACCGTCCGCGCGTCGTGCGCGGCACCACAGCACCGCGCACGAGGGCACGACCGTGGCAAGGAAGGCGAGAAGCGAGCAGGAGGCGCCGGCCGCAGGCGGATCGGGCTATGTGGTGCTGGCACGCCGCTACCGCAGTCGCGACTTCGGCGAAGTGGTGGGGCAGGAACCGATCGCACGCACGCTGCAGAACGCGATCCGGCTCGGCCGCACTGCACACGCGTACCTCTTTTGCGGCACGCGCGGCGTGGGCAAGACCAGCATGGCGCGCATCTTCGCGCGAGCGCTCAACGCCACCGAGCAGCTCACCGAGCGCACCCAGGTCGAGGACGCCATCATGCGCGGCCAGGACATGGATGTCATCGAGATCGATGGCGCGAGCAACCGCGGCGTCGATGACGCGCGCGACCTGATCGCCGGCGCGGGCATCGCGCCCACGCGCAGCCCATACAAGATCTACATCATCGACGAAGTCCACATGCTCACCCAGCCGGCGTTCAACGCGCTGCTCAAGACCATGGAGGAGCCGCCGTCGCACGTGAAGTTCATCCTGTGCACGACTGAGCCCCACAAGGTGCCGGCGACGATCCAGAGCCGCTGCCAGCGCTTCGATTTCCGCAACATCAGCGCGCAGCGGATCGCGGGGCACCTGAGCGAGGTGCTCGCCAAGGAAGGCATTGCCGCCGACGAGGCGGTGGTGCTGCAGGTCGCACGACTGGCCAACGGCTCGATGCGCGACGGGCTGAGCCTGCTCGATCGCCTCGTCGCGGCGAGCGATGGTGCGCTCACGCAGGCGGTCGCGCGCGATGTCCTTGGACTGCCCGACGACGAAGCGCTCGATGCGATCGTGAGCGCGATCGCACAGGGGGATGCCGCTGCCGCGATCAACGCGGGCGGTGCGTTGCTTGAGCGTGGCTTCAGTGCCGACCATGCGCTTGAGTGCCTGGCGGCGCGGCTGCGCGACGTCATGGTCATCGGCGCGTGCGGGTCGCAGACAGAGATGGTCGAATTGCCGAGCGAGGCCAAGCAGCAGCTCGCCGAGGTGGCGCGGTCGATGCATGGGGCCGACCTCGTGCACGCCATCGCGCTCGCCGACGCGGCGAGCCGGACCTGCCGCAACAGCTCGATCCCGCGCGTGGTCTTCGATGCGCTTCTCGCGCGACTCGCCCTCGCGGAGCGATTCGAGGCGACGGGAACGGCGCCGCCAAAAAAATGACGGCGGCAGTGCCCGCGGCCGAGGCCCGCGCGCTGCCGTCCGCAACGCCTCGACCGGTCACGCCGCTCGCCCAGCCGTCGCCCACGGTCCTTGCGCAACCTGCTCGCATCGCTGCACCGCGTGCGTCGGATTCGGGGCGTGTCCCTCCGCGCGATGGGGCACACGAAGCGTTGCGTGTGGCGGCGCCCGCTCCGCACGCCCATGCTGATCGGCCCCCCTCGTTGGCATCGCCGGCTGCCGCACCCGGTGGCGACCCACTGCGAGCCGACGCTGCCGACAGCTCAGCCGTCGTGCGCAATGCCGCCGGGCGGGCGATCGATCCGGCGGTAGCGGATCGGTTGCGGGCGGATCCACTCGTGCGCCAAGTGACCGACATCCTCGATGCCCCGGTGCAGCGCGTCGTGCCGCGTCGTGGCCGTCCCGCGCCAACGCAGGACGGGGAGGAGTGATCGATGCTCGAACCGACCAAGGGTCCGTATCCCGAGAGCGTGAACCGGCTGGTCGCGGAGTTCGCGAACCTGCCCGGCATCGGACGGCGTACCGCCGAACGACTGGCGTTCTGGGTGCTCAAGGCTGACGCGGCGCAGGCGCTCGCACTCGCGCAGGCGATCGAGGACGTCAAGCGCAAGGTGCGCCACTGCAGCATCTGCTGGAACCTGGCCGACAGCGATCCCTGCACGATGTGCTCGGACCCGCAGCGCGACCAATCGGTCGTGCTGGTCGTCGAGCAGCCCAAGGACCTGATCAGCCTCGAGTCGACCGGGCGCCACCGCGGTGCGTATCACGTCCTCATGGGCCGGCTTGATCCGCTCGATGGCGTCGGCCCCGACGCCCTCACGATCGCCGACCTCGTGGCACGCGTGAAGGACCCGGCCCGCAATGCCCGTGGCGTGGCGGTGCGTGAAGTCATCCTCGGCCTGAACCCCGACCTCGAGGGCGACAGCACGGGGCTGTTTGTCGCGCAGGCACTTGAAGGGACTGGCGTCGCCGTGAGCCGACTTGCACGCGGCTTGCCCAGCGGTTCCCACATCGAGTTCGCCAACCGAGCCGCGCTCGCGGATGCGATCAGCCACCGGCAGCGGCTCTGAGCCATGTCAGGGATGGGCTTCAATCTCTCACAGGGGGCGCGACTCGGGCAGAACCTGAAGCTCTCGCCGCGAATGCTCACCACGATGAGCGTGCTGCAGCTGCCGCTGGGCGAACTCGAGGAGCGCGTCGAGCAGGAACTGCAGGAGAACATTGCGCTCGAGCGCGCGGAACCAGATGGATCGTCGATGGATCCCGTCGATGCCCGTACCGATGGCCAGGACGCCGGTGACGGGGCCGATGACCGGGCGCTCGTCGTCGACGGCGGCGGCGCTGCCGACTTCGACCGGCTCGATCGCTTCGAGCGTCGCTACGGCGAGGACCTCGACAGCGATTCATGGCGGGAATCGCGCCGGCTCGACGGCGAACCTGACGCCCGCACCGAGGCGATGGCCAACACGCCTGCACGCACGGCGAGCCTCGAGGAACAGCTCTTGGAGCAGTGGATGCTGGTCGATGCCAGCCCCCGGATGTCGGCGATCGGGCGCGCGCTCGCGGGGTTCGTCGGCGAGGATGGGCTGCTGCACACGCCGGTCGAGGCGATCACGGCGGCCGCCGCGCCGGTCGTCGACCCGCCGGCGACCGAGGCCGAGGTCCGCGAGGCGTCGCGGCTCTTCCAGCACCTGCTCGAGCCGCCGGGCATGGGTGCGTCGGATGTGCGGGAAAGCCTGCTCTCGCAACTTGATGTCGTGCGTGGCCGCGCTGGCGATGACGACCGCGCCTGGCACGATGCGCGCCTGCTGATCGAGCACCATCTTGAGGATCTCGAGGCCAACCGGATCCCCCGCATCCAGGAACGGACCGGCATGACGACGGCGCAGCTCGACGCGGCGCGCACGATGCTGCAGCACCTTGATCCATCGCCTGCATCCGGCCTCACCTCGCGGCCCGTGCCGGGGATCCGCCCCGATGTGATCGTGACCCACGATGCCGCGAGCGATCGCTGGAGCGCGCGCCTGGCCGACGGTAGCGAGCCGAGCGTGCGACTTGCCGAGGAGTATGTACGCATGAGCCGCGATCCCAAGGTCGACAAGTCGACGCGCGACCTCATCAAGTCCAACATGCAGCGCGGCCGCTGGTTCATCGAGGCGCTCGGCCAGCGGGGCGCGACGCTGCTGCGCGTGGTCGAGCGCGTGCTCGACCGCCAGCGAGACTGGTTCGAGTTCGGCCCCGGGCACTTGAAGCCGCTCCCGATGGTCGAGGTCGCCGCCGACATCGGCATGAACGTGAGCACGGTCAGTCGCGCCGTGGCGGGAAAGTGGCTCCAGACGCCGCGCGGCGTCGTCGAACTTCGCAGGTTCTTCACCGGCGGCACGCACACCGAACAGGGGGCCGTGTCATGGGATGCGATCAAGGAGCGCCTGCGCGAGGTGGTCGCTGCCGAGGACCGTGCGAAGCCGCTGTCGGATGAGGCGATCGCCAAGGCCCTCAAGGCCGAGGGCATCACGCTCGCGCGACGCACGGTCGTGAAGTACCGCGAGCAGCTCGGGATCCCGCCTGCGCGCCTGCGTCGGGCGCATCCGGGCACCTGAGCCGCTAGGCTCCGCCGCATGGCGACCATCTGGTTCGACGGATCCATCGTCCCGCAGCACGAGGCCAAGGTCTCGGTCTACGACCACGGCCTGCTCTACGGCGACGGCGTCTTCGAGGGGATCCGCGTCTACGGCGGCCGCGTTTTCAAGATGCAGTCGCACCTTCGGCGGCTCTATGAGAGCGCCGAGCGCATCCGCCTGTCGATCCCGTACACGCTGGCCGAGCTCGAGCAGGCGCTGCGCGACACCGTGCGCACGAGCGGCAAGCCCGATGCCTACATCCGCCTCGTCGTCACGCGCGGCGTGGGCACCCTGGGCCTGAACCCGTTCACCTGCCCGATGCCGCACGTGTTCATCATCTGCGACTCGATCCAGCTCTATCCGCCGCAGCTCTACAACACCGGCATGAAGGTGATCGTCTCCCAGCGGCCGCGCATCCCGGTCGCGTGCCTTGATCCTGCGATCAAGAGCCTGAACTACCTCAACAACATCCTGGCCAAGATCGAGTCGATCGATGCAGGCGTGCTCGAGGCCATCATGCTCAACACCGATGGCCAGGTCGCCGAGTGCACCGGTGACAACATCTTCGTGGTGAAGGATGGTGCGATCACGACGCCCCCGCCCGACGCAGGGCTGCTGAACGGCGTCACGCGTCGCTTCGTGATCGAGACGCTGTGTCCCGCACTGGGCATTCCCTGCACGGAACGGCACATGGTGCTTGATGATGTCTACGCCGCCGACGAGGTCTTCCTGACCGGTACCGCAGCCGAGGTCATCGGCGTGAACGCGGTCGGTGACCATGTGATCGGCGCGGGGCGCGGCGGTCCGGTCACCGCGCGACTCACCGCGGAGTTCCGCCGCCGCGTCGCGGCGGGCGCGCCGGAGGATTGACGCCGCGTGCGCTGCCGCAGCTGCCAGCACGAACTCTGGAATGTTCGCCCGGGCCCGTGCCCGGAATGCGGTGAGCCGTTCAATCCGCGCACCGCCATCTTCGAGCGCTACAGCGCGCACTTCTGCTGCCCGCACTGCGGCGAGGCCTACTGGGGCAATGGCAAGGATGGCCTGCCCGATCCGCCGGAGTTTGCATGCGCGCGCTGTTCGGGCATCGTGCGACTGGAGGAGATGGTGCTGCGTCCGGCACCCGGGCAGGAGGGTCGCGAGATCCGCCAAGACCTGCATCCGTTCGAGGGCTCGCCGAAGGGGCTGTTGCGCCGCACATGGGACACGCTGTCGATGGCGACGAGCGATCCCGTCCGGCTCGGGCGGGCGTTGCCACCTCGGCCGGATCTGGCGCAGGCTGGCCTCTTTGCCGGCCTGATCGCAGGCGTCGGTGTGGGGGCAGCGCTTGCACCAGCCGTCGTGACCACCGCGTACAACCTGATCACGGTCGGTTCGATCGATGTGCTGTCGATGCGCAGCAGCGATTTGCAGCTCGTCGTTGGCGCCGCCATGGGTGCCGCCGTCATCGGCTCGATCGTGTACCTGGGACTCATCGCCTTGATCATCGCCATCATCCTGCGCGTGATGAACCCGCGCGCGTTCGATGCACGGCGCATCGTGGCCTGCTGGTGCTACGCGAGCGGTGTGACCGTGCTTGGTGCGCTTCCCTGCATCGGCGCCTGTGCCACACCCCTGATCATGATCCTCGGGCCGCGGATCTTTGCGCAGGAGCTGCTCGGCGCTGGGCTGGTCTCCAAGGGATTCGTGACACACATCAACGTGGTGTCGATCGTGCTGATGATCGCGGGATTCTTCGGCCTTGCCGTGCTGACGATGAACGTGTGATCGCCTGGTGCTGGCCGGGCCGCGTTCACACCTTCGCTCGCGCCCAGCCTCCGTGCAGGAAGCGCGCCAGGAACAGGAGCCCGCGCACGGCGAGCTCGGTGCAGAGCCCGATCCAGATGCCCGTCAGCCCCTTGCCCAGCTTCACACCCAAGAGCCACGCGAGCGGCAACCTGAGCCCGTAGCAGGAGACGAAGGTGATCGCGAGCACCCATGTGGTGTCGCCCGCACCGCGGATGCCGTTGCGGATCACCATGGCCATCGCGAAGAAGATCTGGATCAGCCCGCAGATGAAGAGCAGCGAGGGCACCTCGCGCAGGTGCACCGGATCCTCGCTGATGATGCGCGTGAGCGGTTCACCGAGGGTCATGAACGCGATGCCGAACCCGCCCATGATCGCCATGCCCACCACATTGCATCGCCAGATCGCGGTGCGTGCCTTGGAGGCGCTGCCTGCACCGAGGAACTGTCCGGCGAGCGCGCCCGCGGCCGTGCCCATGGCGAAGCCCGGCAGGAAGCTGAAGGCCTCCCACTGCACGGCGATCATGTGCGCGCCGACCAGGCCCTGGCGCGGCACGCCATCGTTCCCCTCGGCCAGGCTGATCATGCCGATGAACGCCATGACGAAGAGGTTCACGGCCCACAGCGTCACGCCCTCGAAGAAGTTCGGGATGCCCACACGCGCGATCCGCCAAGTCGTGGCGCGGTCCAGTCGTACATCGCGCCGCTCCAAGCGAAGGTCCTTGACGCCGCGGCTGAGCACGCGCCATGTCATCCAAGCCCCGACTGCGTACCCGATCACCGTACCGATGGCGATCCCGGCGACGCCCCACTCGGTGGCGTCGATCCCAAGGAGGTTGGGCAGGCGCACACCGCCCAGCCGCATCTCCACACCCGAGAGCAGGATGCTCAGTACCACATTCACCACATTGACCCAGGCGGAGATGATCGAGGGTTTCGTGGTCTCGCCCGCCCCGTGCAGGATCATCGAGCCGATGCTCATGACCGAGAGGAACGGCATCGCGACGGCGTTGATGCGCGTGTACTGGATGCAGAACTCCGCACTGCGGCCGTGCAGCTCGCACAGTTCCGCCAAGGGCACGACCGCGAACCAGAGCACCACCCCGACGATCGAGCCCCACGCCAGGCCGAGTGCGAGCCCACGCCCGGCGACCACCTGGGCTTCGCCGGGATTGCCGGCGCCCATGGCGCGTGCGATGATCGCCTGTGCGCCGACGCCCACCCCCATGAGCGCGATGCCGATGAACCACCCCACATAGGCGCCGATCCCGATGCCATCGAGAGCAGGTGTGGCCACGCCGTCGGGCAGGCTGCCAGCCACCATCTTGTCGACCAGCCCGACGCACGCGGCCATGACTTGCTGAAGGAGCACCGGCCAGGAAAGCACCCAGATCGCACGATTGATCGAGAGCCCCGCAAGCTTGCCGCTGCGGATCGTTCCCTGTTCATCCAGTGCGATCTCTGCCTCGATCACCGCCGAAACGGGGCTCATCGGATCGTCAGGGGAGATCACAGTCGTGGGATCGATCCCTCGGTCACTGCCTGGCGTTGGCATGGTCACGGCGCGCTGGCTTCGCCGCGATCAGGGCGCGGGATTCGCAGCGGGCGTGGTTGGGGAGGCCGCAGGCTCGACATAGGTCGGTCGTGCGGCGGCGGCCAAGCCGATCGGGGCGCCAGGGACCTCGAATCGCGGCCGGTCCCAGAAGATGATCCAGTCCCATGTCTCGAAATCGCGCCGGTAGGTCGGGTAGGTGAAGGCGTTCTCAGCGCGGAAGCGACCAGCCACGGGCTGCAGGGCATACCACTCGAGCCACCGGGTGCGGTCGGTGCCGAAGTCGCGGCCGGTGATGAGCCAAAGGCTTTGCGAGGCGGCTAAGTTCACGCACAGTTCAGGCTGATCGAGCGCCGCGATCAGCGCCTGCACCACGCTGTCTTCCGGGTACTGGCCGAGCGCGATGGCGAGTTCGGTGCGCACATCCGTCTCTTCCGTCTCTTCGAGCAGGCGCGTCCAGAGCTGATCGATGACCTCCCGGTTGTGCAGCCGCTGCAGGCCACGCGCCGCGGCAAGGCGCACAGGCGCGGCTGCATCCTTGAGCTGCAGCGCGATCAGCTTGGCCTCGGTGGGCTGCGCGAATCGGCAGAGGCTCTCGATTGCTGCCGCCTTCACCAGCGGGTCGCGAGACTCCGTCACGTAAATGCGGTAAAGCTCGATGTAGGTCGGATCGCCACCGAAGGTCGCGGTGCCCAGCAGCACAAGGCCTCGGCGCTGGGCTTCGGGGTCGCTGGGATCGACAGCCCAAGCCGCGGCCTCCTGCGGCGTGGGCGGGCTGAACGACTTGCCCAGCAGGTCGAAGTCGCTCATCATCGAGTCGCACGCAGCGAGCGGGACGAGCGCAAGGACAGTCAGGAGGCGAAGGAGCATGGTGGTCGAGGAGGGCATCGTGCCGGGCGTGGCGGGAGCGTAGCCGTTATCGTCGCTGCATGGCGACGCTGCGCGTGATCGGGATGCCTCTGGGTGCCTACCAGACCAACGCCTTCGCGGTCTGGGATGGCGACGATGCCTCGAAGGGGTGCTGGATCATCGATCCGGGCGAGCGGCCAGCGCGCCTGATCGAGCGCATTCGTGCCGAGGGTCTGATGCCGGACGCGATCCTCTTCACCCACGCGCACGTCGACCACATCGCGGGGCTGCCCGAGGTGATTGCTGCGTTCGGCGATCTGCCCCGGCTGGCGCATCCGAGCGAGCACGACTGGTTTGGCGAGCCCGCCTTGAACCTCTCGGAGTGGGGGGAGCGGCCGGTGTCTGTCGTTGCCCCGACCGGTGAACTTGCCGATGGGCAGCGGTTGCGGCGAGGCGGGCTTGAGTTTGAGGTGCAGCACCTGCCCGGACATTCCCCTGGCGGTTGTTCGTTCCGTTGTCCCGCCGCCGGCGTGGCGATCGTGGGTGACACGCTCTTCGCCGGATCGATCGGGCGCGTTGACTTTCCCACGAGCGACCCCGGGGCCATGCGGGCATCCTTGGTGAGGCTCATGCAGTGGCCGGATGCGACCGCCGTGCACGCAGGCCACGGTCCGTCGACCACGATCGGGCGCGAACGCAAGGCCAACCCGTTCATTGTCCACCCCGACTCGTGGTGAGTCCTTGGGTAGGATCATCCCCATGGGGTCCGACGAGAAGATCTTCCGTGAAGGCGCGATCGAGACCGCGGCATCGCCAGACCAGCTGAACGCCATCGCGCCGCTGGTCACGCCGCGACATGTTCTGCTGATTTCCTCGGTCTTCATGCTCGCTGGCATCCTGATCGGCTGGGCGTTCTTCGCCTCGATCCCGATCACGGTCACCGGGCCGGCGCTGATCAAGCACGATGCGCAGGGCAAGGCCATCGGTTGCGTGGCGTTCTTCTCGCTCAGCGAAGGCAAGCGCGTCGATGTCGGGCAGGTGGCGTTCGTCGCGGTCTCCACGGTCGAGGAGGACGAGCATGGCGTGCTCGTGGGCCGGGTCGACACGGTGGATGAGCGGCTCACCTCGCTCGAGACCGTCACGCAGCTCGCCGGTGATCCCACGCTCGCGCAGGAAATCCAGAAGCAGCTCGGTGCCACGCTCTTCGCCTCGATCGCGTTCGATACCGCGGATGGCCGTCTGCGTTGGCAGGGCGGGGTGATGCCAGAGGACGACGACCTCAAGCTCTTCACGCCGTGCGAGGTTCGCGTCGTGATCGACGAGAAGTCGCCGGTGCAGTTGCTGCTGCCGACCCTCTTTACCGACGACGCCGGGGCAGGCAGCGGGGCCCGTTGAATGGGCGTCGACGTCCCCACGCAGGATGTCCCGGCCGCGCTTGAGCGCATCACACCGGTACAGGTGCCCGTGGTGCTTCAGATGGAAGCGGCCGAGTGCGGAGCCGCCGCGCTCACCGCGGTCCTGGCCCATCACGGCTGCCACCGCACGCTCGAAGAGCTCCGGCGCGCCTGCGGCGTGAGCCGCGATGGCAGCAACGCCCTGCAGATCGCCGAGGCAGCGCGCCACTACGGCATGGAGGCCGACGGACTCAGCGCCGAGCTCGATGAGCTCGCCGGCGTCGCCATGCCTGCGATCCTGCACTGGGGCTTCAACCATTTTCTGGTGCTCGAGGGTTTCGACGGCGCGTCCTGGCATCTCATGGATCCGTCGCTTGGTCGCCGGAAGGTCTCGACGGGCGACTTTCGCCGTGACTTCACCGGCGTGTGCATCGAGATCAAGCCTGCCCAGGGATTCGTGCCGTCGGGACAGCCATCGTCACCATGGCCGGCCCTGCGCGCGAGCCTGCGTGGATCGGGTCGGGCGATCATCGTGGCGCTTCTCGCGGGTGTCCTCATGTCGGTACCGGGGATCGCGGTCCCCGTGCTCGGCTCGGTCTTCGTGGACGGCGTGCTTGCGCGGGGGCAGTCGAGCTGGATCATGCCGATCGTCGGCTTCGCGCTCATGGCGGTGCTGGCCAAGGTTGTGCTGTCCACGGTCCAGGCCGCCGTGCTCATTCGACTTGAGCGCCGCATGTGCATGACGAGCAGCGCTCGATTCATGGAACATGCCCTGCGGCTGCCGGTCGACTTCTATTCGCATCGCCTCCCCGGCGAGATGGTCTCGCGCCTGAGCGGCATCGAGCGCCTGAGCCAGCTGCTGGGTTCCAAGCTGTTCCCGGCGCTCGCGGGTGCGGCGACCGGGCTGCTCTACCTCGTGGCGATGATCTCGATCGACCTTCGGCTTGCGCTGCTCTCGGTGCTCGTGGCGGCCGTGATCGCGTTCATCATCGCGAGATCGGCGCGAACCCTGCGCGACCAATCGCGCATCGCCGAGCAGGAGTCGGGGCGCCAGGCAGGCATCGTGGCGGTCGGGCTGCAAGCCATGGAGACGCTGAAGGCCTCGGGGCGCGAAAGCGACTTTCTCGCACGCGTGATGGGTGCCCAGGCGCGGGCGCGCCGCAGCGGGCAAGACCTGGAGCATCGAGGCCTGGCGGTCGAATCCATCCCCCCGTACCTCGAGTCGCTGCTCTCGCAAGCGATCGTGCTGGCGTTCGGTGCTGCGCTGGTGATGCAGGGCGAGCTCACGCTCGGTGGGCTGCTTGCGTTCCAGACGATCCTCTACTTCTTCATGGGGCCGGTCGTCGACCTGGCGGGATTCGCGCAGGAATTCCAGTTCGTCCATGCCGACCTGTCGCGTCTGGACGACGTGCAGCGCCATCCCACCGATCCGCTTGCGGCACCGAATGCCGAAGCTGGCACTGCACGCATCGAGGGCTGCGTCGAGCTTCGGGAGGTGACCTTCGGCTACGCCGAGAGCCAGCCGCCCTTGCTCGAAGCCTTCAGCCTGCGCGCGGAGCCCGGCCGACGCATTGCCCTCGTGGGCGGGACCGGCAGCGGCAAGAGCACGGTGGCCAAGCTCGTGACGGGGCTCTACCGCCCGTGGTCGGGCAGCATCGAACTCGACGGACGAGACCTTGCCGAGTGGCCGCGCATCGAACGCACCGGCGGCGTGGCGATGGTGGCGCAGCTCCCGCAGCTCTTTGAGGGTTCGCTGCGCGAGAACCTCACGCTGTGGGATGCGGACCTCCCGGAGTCGTGGCTCTACGAAGCGCTCGAGGATGCGGCCAGCGCCGATCTGCTCCTTCGCCGAGGTGGGCTTGGCCAGCGGGTCGAGGAGGGCGGTTCCAACTTTTCCGGCGGCGAGGCCCAGCGGATCGAGATCGCCCGTGCGCTCGCCCGGCGTCCAAGCGTCATCGTGCTCGATGAAGCCACCAGCGCGCTCGATGCCGAGACGGAGTTCCGCATCGACCGGGCTCTGCGCCGTCGCGGTTGCACCTGCATCATCGTGGCGCACCGACTGTCCACCGTGCGCGATGCCGACGAGATCATCGTGCTCGATCGCGGCATGGTTGCAGAGCGTGGAACACACCAGGAACTGATGGATGCAGGCGGTGCCTACGCAGCGCTCGTCGAGGGAGGCAGCCTGTGATCCACCTCGTCGAGCATGCTGTCACGCTCGGTGCCGCGCCGGCACGGGCCGATCGTCGGGAGCCGATCGATCTGTGCAGCCTCGAGGGCGGGGTCATTGTCGAGGTCGAGTGCGACTTGTTCGCGGTCCATGCCGGTGGCGGCAGGCGGCACCCGCTTGGGGTCATGCCCTCTGGCGCGCTGCTGCGGGCCGTACCGGAGTGCCGCGGCGCTCGCGTGATCGCCGTGCCGAGCGGTGATGGCGCCATGGCGCGAGTCGAGGCAGGACTTCTGGCTCGCGCCGACAAGGATCGTGAGCTGCGACTCGCACTCCACACGTGGGACAACACGCTGGCGCTCATCATCGGTGCGACGAACGCGACGGATCTCTGCACCGCGCTGGCTGAGCACGCTTCGGCCCGCATCGAGCGTGACACCAAGCGGATCGACTCGCTGCGCGGTACACGCGTCGAGCGCACCAAGCAGGTCGGTGGACGCTTCCGGGGCATGCTCGGATCGCTCTTCGCCACTCCCAACGAGATCCTTGCGGTCGACCCCAATTCGCCGGCAGAACTGCGAGCCTGCCGTCATGTGGCGATCCTCGCAGGAGTTCCTATCGAGCGCATCCCGCGTCGCTTGCAGGAGTCGACCGACCGACCACCGCAACAGGTCTTCGCCATGCTGGCTGGCTGCGGCGTCCGGGATGTCGTGCTCGAGGGCCGTTGGTGGGAATTTGATCACGGGCCGATCCTCGCATTCTCGATCGATGGCGATCCCATGGCGCTCTATCCCGTTCCCGGCGGGACGATGGCGCAGCGCTACGTCCAGGGTCGCGGCATTCCGGCAGCGATGGTTGACGAGGCTGCCGCGCGCGCGATCAGGCCGACCGCCTCGGTCTTCCTTCCGGCGTTGCCCGATGACGTGCGCGATGTGCGTGGCTTGGTGCGCTTCATGCTGGCCGGCAGCGTTCGTGACCTCGGGTGGGCGGCGGGTGCTGCTGGACTGGCCAGCCTGATCGGGCTGATCGTGCCGTATGCCACCGGGCTGCTCGTGGAGCACACGATCCCCAGCGATGACTTCCGCGGACTGGTCTTCGTGGCGGCCATGCTCGTCGCCGCGCTGTCCGCGTCGGCGGTCGCCCAATACGTGAGTCGGCTCTACCTGCTTCGGACCGAGGGGCGCGCGGGCCAGCGGGCGATCGGTGCGGTGGTGCATCGCTTGCTGGCGCTGCCCGCGCCGTTCTTCAAGCGCTTCAATGCCGGTGACCTCGCGGATCGCCTGGGCTGCCTCGACGACCTGCAATCCGCGCTCACGCAGGCTGCGATCGGTGGCGTGATCGGCGGGACCTTCGCGGTCGGCTACCTCGGTCTCATGGTGCTCATGGAGCCATCGGCAGCGCTCGTCGCCGCCATGGTCATGCTGGCCATGCTGCTCTTCACGGTCATCGTCGTGCGCTCGCAGGCGCGACTCAGCGCCGACAGCGCCGACCGTTCCGGCAAGCTGTCCGGTTTCGCGCTGCAGCTCTTCGGCGGCATCGACACGCTGCGCACGGCCGGCGGCGAAGAAGCGGCGCTCATGCAGTGGCTGCAGCGCTTCCGTCGCCAGCAGCGCACCGAGCTCGACGCGAGCAAGCGCGGTGCGGCGCTGCGCGTCGTCGCCACCTGCGTGCCTCTGGGTGCCATCGCGCTGCTTTGGCCGACCTTCGCGGCAAGCGGTTCATCGCTTGGCGAGTACATGGCCTTCAATGCGGCCTTCATCGCGGCGATCTTCGGGGTGATCCAGCTCGGCGAGTCGCTGGGCGATGTCGCGACGGTGCTGCCCCACCTGCAACGCCTCGAACCGATTCTGCAGGAGGAACCTGAGCGGCTTGAGTCGGCGCTCCAGCCCGGGCAGCTGCGCGGCAATCTTGCGCTCTCGAACGTTCGCTTCGGCTATCCGGGCTCGGCCGATGAAGTGCTCAAGGGCGTCTCGATCGAGATCCCCGCCGGTGCATCGGTCGCCATCGTGGGTGCATCGGGCAGCGGCAAGAGCACGATCATCCGGCTGTTGCTCGGACTCGAGCGCCCCAGCTCGGGCCGTGTGCTGATCGACGGGCAGGATCTCACGCGGCTTGATCCGGTGGCCGTGCGCCGCCAGATGGGCGTCGTCATGCAGAAGGGCCAGATCATCCCCGGCACGGTTGCCGAGAACATCCTCGGCTCCACGGTGCTCACCCTTGATGATGCGTGGGATGCTGCCGAGCAGGCCGGGCTCGCGGAAGACATCGAGGCCATGCCCATGGGCATGCACACTTACATCAATCCGTCGACGCTCTCGGGGGGCCAGCAGCAGAAGGTGCTCTTGGCGAGGGCGCTCCTCGGCCAGCCTCGCGTGGTCGTGCTCGACGAGGCCACGAGCGCACTCGACGAGCAGTCGCAGGCCACGGTCGTCGAGAGCATGGAGCGGCTCGAGGTCACGCGCATCGCCGTGGCGCATCGTGTGAGCACCATCCGCACCTGCGACCGGATCTACGTGATCGAGCGGGGGCTGGTGGCGCAGCAGGGCACCTTCGATGAGCTGCTCGCGCAGCCCGGCACCTTCCGCCGGTTGGTCGAGCGGCAGCTCGCCGACCTTGAGCCAGTCGAGGGCACGGACTCGGCGGGGGCATCAGGGCCCGACGACGAGGGCGAATCCCGCTGACCACGCGGGGGGGCTCCTACAACGCCACGCGGCGCACGCCCAGATGGACACGCGCCGCGTGGTGATGATCGATCCTTGAACTCCGCGCTGGGAGCCGGCGAAGCCGGAGCAGCCTGAGCCGTCAGGGTGATCGAGGCGTTCCTCGGTCTCAGCGACCGCGGGTCGACTTGCGCGGGCCGGTCCGGCCCACTGAGCTTGTGCTGGTCGAGCTGCTCTTGGCGCCGCCAGCGACCTTCTTGAGGTTGTCTGCCGACAGCTTCTTGGGCTTCTTCGCTTCAGCCATGGTCATGTCCTTTCATGAGGTCCAACGGAACCACGGCCCCCTTGGCCGTGCATGACATGAGTATTCCATCCGTGTTGACCGTGTGCAAGCCGTCGGTCGATCCTCCTCGCTGAATCCGGCAGATTCCCGACCGTTGGTCTTGTCCGCCGCGGCGGACAGCCGACAATGATGAGGGAATGCTCCTCCCGTTCGCTATCACCGCGACGATCCTCGCGCAGGCTGCCAAGCCGCAGGCGATCACCCCGGAGCAACTCAAGTTCTTCGAAAGCACCATCCGCCCGATCCTCGTCGACCAGTGCTATGGCTGCCACAGTGCGCAGTCCGGCCGATCGCGCGGCGGCTACCTGATCGACACGCGCGAGGCCGCACGCAAGGGCGGCGGTTCCGGTCCCGGCATCGTACCTGGCAAGCCCGATGAGAGCCTTCTCATTCAGGCCATCCGCTACCACGACGAGGACCTGCAGATGCCCCCCAAGGGCAAGCTGACCGACGACCAGATCAAGAATCTTGAGCGTTGGGTCGCCATGGGCGCACCCGATCCGCGCGAGTCGGCCACCGCCAAGCCATCGGCCAGCGGCGATGGTGCCGCGGCCGAGTTGCCGGCGGGCGAACTCAGCAAGGCAGACATCGAGAAGGGGCGTTCGTGGTGGGCGTATGTCGCGCCGAAGCCGCAGCAGGCACCGGTCGTCAAGAACGCCGCGTGGCCGAGCGACGACATCGACCGCTTCGTCCTGGCCAGCATGGAGTCCAAGGGACTCGCGCCGGTGAAGGATGCGGCCGCGGTCGATCTCGTCCGCCGCGTGACCTTCGACCTGACTGGCCTGCCGCCAACGCCAGCCGAGGTCGCCGCGTTCCTGCGCGACAAGCAGCCGGGCGCGTATGAGCGCTTGGTCGACCGCCTGCTCGGCACGCGCTCGTTCGCGGAACACTGGGGTCGTCACTGGCTCGACATCGCTCGCTACGCCGAAAGCAGCGGGCGCGAGGGCAACTCGGTCTATCCGTACGCCTGGCGCTACCGCGACTGGGTCATCGATGCGTTCGAGAAGAACCTCCCGTACAACGAGTTCCTGCGGCAGCAGCTTGCGGGGGACCTGCTGCCGGTGGCCGGGCCCGATGACCACGCAGCCAAGACGATCGCCACGGGGTTCCTGGCGGTGGGCAGCAAGGCCCAGCGCACGCGGAACAAGCAGCAGTTCGCCATGGACCTCGCCGACGAGCAGATCGATGCCTTCAGCCAGGCCATGCTGGGCACCACGATCGCGTGCGCGCGCTGCCACGATCACAAGTTCGATCCGATCACGCAGCGCGACTACTACGCACTCGCCGGAATCTTCCTGAGCACCGAGACCTACTACGGCACCTCGCGCAGCCAGGGGAACCAGCAGGCATCACAGCTCATCGAGCTTCCATCGGATGCGAAGGTTCCCAACGGTCCCACGGTCACTGCGCTGCAACGCGCGGCCTATGAGCGGATTCAGAAGCAGGCCGAGCAGGCCGCGGAACGCCAGCAAGGTGGCCAGAAGATCCTCGCTCTGGCCGGGGCCCAGGGGCTGGCCGACATGCGTGCTCGCTTCGATGAGGATGGTCGAGCGACCGCCGCGAACCGCCTGGCCATGGGTGTCCGCGAGCGCGTGGAGGATGTGGATGCACGGATCCTCGCGCGTGGCGAACTCGACAAGGCCGGCCCGAGCGTGCCGCGCGGCTTCCCCGAGGTCTTGACGGCCGGTGGCCCCGCGCTGATCGATCTGGGCAGCGGCCGGCTGCAACTGGCGAATTGGGTCGCAGGCTCGTCGAATCCGCTCACGGCGCGGGTGTTCGTCAACCGTGCGTGGGGCTGGATCTTCGGGGTCGGCCTCGTGCCCACCCCCGACAACTTCGGCACCAGCGGCGTGGCGCCCACGCATCCTGAACTGCTCGATCGTCTCGCCTGCGACTTCATGGCCAGCGGCTGGGATGTGAAGGCCCTGGTGCGCCGCCTGGTGCTCACGCATGCCTATCGCCTGTCAAGCGTGAGCGACCGCACCAATGCTGCGATCGATCCCGATGTGAACTGGCTCTGGCGGGCGCGCGACCGGCGGCTTCCTGCCGAGTCCATCCGCGACGCCATGCTTGCGTGCGCCGGCGCGATCGGCGAGCCACCCGTGGGCAGCGCGGTGGGGAGCTTCGAAGGCGGCTTTGGGCAGCGTGGCGAGCAGATTGCACAACTGCTGCTTCGTGACATCGATGCCCGCAGCATCTACCTGCCGGTCGTGCGCGATTTCCAGAACGAGGCGCTCGATGCCTTTGACTTCGCGGACCCATCGTTCGTGACCGGCGACCGTGACGAAACGACGGTCGCCACGCAAGCGCTCTACCTGATGAACGACGAGCGTGTGCTCGAACTCGCCATGCGCATGGCGCGGCGGCTCATGCGCATGGATGCGACGGACAAGCAGCGGATCACCTTCGCATTCCAGCTCGCCTTCGGCCGAGAGCCGTCGGCGGCCGAGGAGCGTGCCGTGATCGCCTTCCTTCGCGACTTCCATGCCGGCGATCCGGGTGCTCCCGGTGGTGCCGCGGGCGTTCGTGACCGGGTCCGCCAGCGGGTGCAGTCGCAGACCGGTGTGGGCCTGCCGCCCGACATGCTCAATGCCTCGCCGGAGGAGCGTGCATGGGCAGCCTTCTGCCAGGCGCTCTTCCAGACTGCCGAGTTCCGCTACCTCGATTGATCCACCCGAACCAACTGCTTGAGTGCTCGACTCGATCCCCCCGCATCCAGCATCACCAGACCACGACGACACACGCATCCGATGACCCAAGGAGTTCCGATGGACTGCAACCAACCCAGCGACTGGACCCCGCCCACGAGCCTTGGCTTCAGCAGGCGCAACATGCTCGGCACGCTCTCCTGCGGCTTCGGGCTCATGGCGTTCGCCGGACTCGCCGGCGCAAGCGCGCTCCGGCTCGATGACGAGGGGGCTGCTCGCCGCATTGCCTCGGGCACGCATCACACGCCGCGGGCCAAGCGCGTCATCTTCCTGTCGATGGCTGGCGGACCGAGCCATGTCGACACCTTCGACTACAAGCCCGAACTCTCTGCAGCCGACGGCACGAGCCTCGGACAGGGGATCCGTCGCGGCGCCAAGCTGCTCAAGAGCCCCTGGGACTTCAAGGCCCACGGCAAGAGCGGGCTCTACATCTCGTCGCTCTTTCCGGCGGTCGCCCAGCACGCCGATGAACTCTGCCTGCTGCGCAGCATGAAGACCGATGTGCCCGCGCACCCGCAGGCGCAGCTCAAGATGCATACGGGTTCGTTCCAGTTTGTGCGCCCCAGCATGGGATCGTGGCTGCTCTACGGCCTTGGCAGCGGCAACGACAACCTGCCGGGCTTCATCACGATCAATCCGCAGGGTGGCGCGCAGACCTACGGCTGCGGCTTCCTGCCGGCGCCCACGCAGGGCACGCCCATCCGCATGCAGGGCGGCGGCCGCGCCATGATGTCGGGTGCAGGCGCAGGGCAGGGTGCGCTGCCCAACATCAGCAATCCGCTGCTCACGCGCGAAGCCCAGCGCGAGCAGCTCGACCTCGTGCAGAAGCTCAACAAGGAACGCCTCAAGCGCGACCCGCGCAGCGACCAGATCGAGGGCGTGATCGAGAGCTACGAGCTTGCGTTCCGCATGCAGATGGAAGTGCCCGATGTGCTCGATGTCTCCGACGAGGATCCCAAGACGCTGGCGCTCTACGGCATCGGCGAGCAGCAGACGGATGGATTCGGCAAGCAGTGCCTGATGGCGCGCCGTCTTTCCGAGGCCGGTGTGCGCTTCGTCGAAGTCACCGCCGGCGGATGGGATACCCACCGCAACATGAAGGCCGACCTCGAGAAGAAGTGCGGCGAGATCGACCGCCCGATTGCGGGCCTGCTGTCGGACCTCAAGCGTCGCGGCATGCTCAAGGACACGCTGGTGATCTGGGGCGGCGAGTTCGGCCGTACGCCGTACGCCCAGGGCGATGACGGCCGTGACCACAACAACAAGGGCTTCACGATGTGGATGGCCGGCGGTGGCGTCAAGCGTGGCTTCTCGTACGGGTCGACCGACCCCACCGGTGCCGAGGCCGTTGAGAACCCCATGGACATCCACGACTGGCACGCCACGATCCTCTGGCTCATGGGCTTCGACCATGAGCGGCTCACCTACAACCACGCCGGCCGCGACTTCCGCCTTACCGACGTGAAGGGGAACGTGCACACCGGCATCATGGCCTGAGCGCGGGGGGCGCTGCGGCCGCTTCCGCCGCGATCCACGCGCGTACGCGCGCTTCGAGCAGCGGCAGCGGCAGCGGACCGGCGCCGAGCACGGCGTCATGGAACCCGCGCACATCGAAGCGGTCCTTCAGTGTCACCTCGGCGTCCTGCCTGAGCCCGCGGATGCAGAGCTCGCCGATCTTGTACGCGCACGCCTGGCCCGGCCAGGCGATGTAGCGGTCCACCTCGCGGGAGATGTTGAGCTCGCTCAGCGCGGTGTTGGCCTTCATGAAGTCGATCGCCTGCTGGCGCTCCCAGCGCAGGTGATGGATGCCGGTGTCGACGACCAGTCGCGTGGCGCGCCACATCTCATAGAGCAGCCGGCCGAAGTCGGCGTAGGGATCCTCGCGGAAGAAGCCCATGTCGATCCCGATGCGCTCGCTGTAGAGCGCCCAGCCTTCGACGAAGGCGGTGGAGTCGATGCCCTTGCGGAAGTGCCGCGTGCCGGTCATTTCCTCGGCCAGCATGATCTGCAGATGGTGGCCCGGCACCGCCTCGTGCAAGGCGAGCGGGATCATCTCGTAGGTCGGCCGCTGGTCGAGCGCGAAGGTGTTGGCGTAGAACCAGCCCGGCAGTCCGCCGGCGATCGAGCCGGGCATGTAGTACGCGGTGGTCTGTTGCGGCGCCATGAAGCGCGGGATCTCGCGCACTCCGTACGGGCAGCGCGGCAGGACCTTGAAGTACCGCGGCAGCTCCGCATCCACGCGTTTGCAGATGTCGCGGTACCCGGAGAGCAGCGCGTCGGCGCTGGTGTGGTAGAAGCGCGGATCGCTGCGCAGGAAGGCGATGAAGGTCGCGAAGCGAGCCTCGGGCTCGAGTGCGCCGCGAGCGGGATCGACCGCCGTCCAGTCCGTGCGTGCGATGACTTCGAGCATTTCGGCCCGGATTCGCGCAACTTCAGACAGTCCCAACGCATGCACCTGGGCGGGCGTGAGGTCGGTCGTCGTGAAGCGTGAGAGTTCAAACGCGTAGTACGCCACACCGTCGGGTGCATCCCAGCAGCCGACGGTGGCACGGCAGGACGGCAGGTACTCCTGCTCGAGGTAGGTGCGAAGCGTGGCCATGGCATCGAGCGCACGCCCGCGGTCGCGATCCCAGTCAGCCAGGAGCGGGGCAGCGAAGAGATCGCCGTAGCGCACCGCGGCTTCCCGCAGCGGCGCACCGGTGGACTGGAGTTTCGTCGCCAGCACCGCATCGAACTGCTGCAGCACGCCCTCCATGCAGGCCATCGGTGGCAGGATGCCGCGAGCACGGCCTTCGCGCAGCCGAGCCTCGACATCGCTGATCGACTGGGGCACGGCGCTGAAGCGCTTGGCGTAGTTCGCGTAGTCCTCGGGACGCTCGAACGCCACGTGATCGGCGAACTGGGGTACCTCGACCTGAGGACCGTTGCGCGCATCGACTGGTGCAAGCCATCGGGCGAAGTCGTAGGACCTGATGCCGAGCTCAAGTTCGCGCAGAAGCAAGTCGCGATCCAGTCGATCGCCCGTCTCAAGCTTCGCGGCATCGATCGCCAGCAGATCCTTGCGCACCAGTTTGAGGTGCTCGGCACGCATGCCGTAACCGCGGATGCTCGCGTCGGTGATGCGATCGGCCGCGGTCGGGCGACGACGGGTGATCGCCTGCTCGGGATACTGGTGATCGACCCACCGCTCGTACTCGGTCACGATGGCCTCGAGAGCTGCCCCGGCGGCATCACGGGGGGCCATCACCGCGGTCCCGGAGCCTTCGCCGGAGGGCTCAGGGGCCCCGGAGGCCGCCGGCGCTTGAGCCTCTCTCGGGGCCGCAGGGGCTCCGCCTGATGTGCCTGTTGTGCCTGTTTGCGGTCGGATTGGGCCGGATATCAAAAGGGCAGCCGCGAGAAGGAAAGCGTGGACACAGGGCATGCGGCCACGATACGCCCCGAATCCCACCAGGTCGCTTTGACTTGTACTGGATTGGTAATACTTTGATAACCCAAGGAGACTCAGGATGCAGACCAACATGACGACCCTCAGGCCCTTCGTGGCCCTCGCCCTGACAGCGTCGGCCCACGCGACCAGCCAAGCGACTGTCCAAATCCCGGCGAACACCACGATCCCTGCAACGGTCCGGATCGACATCACCCACAACACCTTCGGCTCAAGCAATGACACCGAAGCGCGCAACCACTCGCTGTCGGGGCCCATGCACATCACGATGAACCCGAACAGCCCACCCTGGGCAAACATCGGCCAGGACTCGATGAATCTGACTCTCGGTCCTGCTCTCTACAACTTCCAGTTTTTCTGCTTCCCGTTCATCGGTTGCCAGAACTTGAATGTCAACCTGAGCTCGGTCGTCATCACCATGACGGCCCCGGCAACAGCCCCACTGAGCGGCACCGGCAACTACGCCATGTCCAATGTCCCGGTGAATCTGAACGCGGTGTACTCGACCACCGGCATCGATACCGGGAGCTATCAGATCGACCAGGCTGCAAATGTGACCATCAGCGGGCGCCTGACGCAGACCGCTGGAGTCGCCAAGATCGATCAGTTCAGCCTCGGCTCGCTGATCTTCGATGTGCCAGCGGCGAGCCTGCCCGCCAACGTGGCTTCGATTCGCCTGACGATCACCCCGAATCTCTCGCAGGTGGCCCTCACTGGACCCTGGTCTGTGATTCCCAGCCCGGACTTCAATGGCGACGGCTTGGTGAACGGTCTCGACCTGGGGATCCTGCTCTCGGCTTGGGGCTCGGCGCAGGGCGACATCAACGGCGATGGCTTGACCGATGGCGCCGATCTTGGCTTGGTGCTGGGCGCCTGGACCGGCTGAGCCCTCGCACGAATCGCTCGGCCGAGCCCTGCCCACGGGCAGGTTGACGACCGACCACGCACGGGGCGCCTCGACGGGCGCCCTGTGTCGTTTCGCTACACTTTCTGCGCGATGGCCCAGCTGAGTCCAGAGACCGAGCAGGGGTATTCGCCCCCAACCGTGCGCCAGTTCAGCGTGTTCCTGGACAACAAGGTGGGCAAGTTGCTCGAGCTGCTGCAAATGTGCGAGCAGAATGGGCTGCAGATCGCGGCCTTCAGCGTGCTCGATTCGAGCGATCACGCCGTGGTGCGCATGATCTTCACCAACGCCGATGCGGCGCGTCACACGCTGCGCAAGAACCAGAACACCTTCAGCGAGAGCGACCTGCTCGTGGTCGAGATGATTCGTGGCCAGACCGTGGCCACCGTCTGCCTTCACTTGTTGGCGGCCGAACTCAACATCCGGTTCTCGTATCCGTTGCTCACGCAGCGCGATGGCGCACCGGCGGTCGCCCTGGCCGTCGATGACAACACGCTGGCGGGGCAGATCTTGCTGCGCAAGCGTTTCACGCTGCTGGGCGAGGAAGACCTGGGCTGAAGCTCACTCGGCGGCCGGGACCGTTGCGCAGGTCTTGGCGGTCTCCCAGACGGTCACGGACACGAGGTCGAGCCCAACGGCTCGCAGCGGAGCCTGCAGCAGGTTGCGGCACACGAGCGCGATGTGCTCGACGCTTGGATTGAGCTCCGCGAACTCCGGGCAGTCCCGGTTGAGGTGCTTGTGGTCGAGCCGCGCCATGACCTCGCGATCGACGACGGTCTCGAGCGTGGCCACGGTGTTGGCAACCGCGGGGATGGTCGCGACCGTCACATCGAGCCGGTAGTTGTGGCCGTGGCCGTTGGGATTGCTGCACTTTCCGAAGAGGGCATGGTTCTCTGCGTCGCTGCAGCCAGGCAACGCCAGCCGGTGGGACGCCGAAAACTCGAAGGACACTTGCACAAGAAGACGTTCGGGCATGTCGGGGTTCCAGTGGTAGGCGTGTTGTGGACTCACGCGGAGCGAAAGGGCTGAAAGCGGTGGCAGCGAAGCCCTGGCACAGGCGGCCGCAAGGGAGCGCATGCACTCGGCAGTCTCGATGGCGCCTCGCCAAGTGGGGGCCCACGAGCGGACAGCTGCGTCAATCGGCGTGATGCTGACGAGGTAGCCCGTGTGGTCGGGTTGCCCGCGGCACTGCACGGTCCACTCGACGTACCGGGTCCCTGCAAGAAGCGGCGGTACGGAACCGTATCCGTTGCTTCCGTGCGAGCCGTCGCTTGGCCACGCCATGCGCACGGTACGGGAGAGACTTGCCGTGAACTGTCGGAGGGCGGCTTTCGTCATGGAAGCTGTCGAGGGAACACCAAAGGTGGGTTGACTCGTTGTTCTTTCAAGTCTATCGTCACTCTGACGGACCCCCGGAAGGGCTCGGCGTGAGCACTGCTCCGCCGGGCCTTTTTTCTTGCCCCGATGTTCCTATCCATAGAACACGGTTATGCCCCGAACCAGTTCGTTTCCTTGCAGAGGCCCATGATGCAGCACCCAGACCTGGCGACTTCGATTTCCTGTGCCGAAATGGGTTGTGATCGTGCAGGAGTTCCAACTGATCGCCTTCACATGAACGCTCGACCTCTGATGCGATCAAGGGCATGTGCGATCCTTTCGCTTGTGGTGATCGCTGGGTGCCATGCACCAGCCACTGCGCCAGAGACTTCGCCTCCACAAGCGACTCCACTCGCAACCACACGAGCCCCTGCGCCAGCGACCGCACCTGTTCCGCCTGCGTCGTCCATCGTCCAACTGGGTGCCATCTCGGTCGATCGCACTGCGGGGTTGGTGCGCGTGCCAGGCGTCGTCGTGCTGCGCGAGGGTTGGCTTGAGCAGGCCGTCTGCCAGCAGGGCACGCGCGATCACGAATCGCTCATCACGGTTTCGATGCCGCCGAGTTCGATCCATGCGGCACTCTTGCTCGCGGGACTCACGCCCGGCCGGCCCGGTCACTGGCGCGTGCGTGAAGATGGTTCGCTTGAGCTTCTGCCCCCGACAGGCGACGCCGTGCTCGTCGACGTCGAGTGGATCGATGCTGCCGGCGGTGTGCAGTACGGTCCCATCGGTGCGTGGATCAAGACCAGCGGCGCCGATGAGCCGGTTGCCTTCGTCTTTGCGGGCGGTGTCATGCGTGATCGCGCCGCGGCGCCGTATGTCGCCGATCAGTCTGGCAGCGTGGTGGGTCTGGTCACCTTTGGCGATGAACCGATCGCGAGCGTGGCGGTGGTTCCAGATCGCGTCGATGTCGCCGAGCCATCATTGCAGGCGTGGTCGGAACGTATCCCGCCCGAGGGAACGGCCGTGACCGTGGTGATTCGCCGTGCGGCCCCGCCCGCACCATGAAGCGCTTGCGTACGATCGCCACATGGATCACGCGCCCCAGCACGCCGCCTCACTTCGCGGCCTGACCAAGACCTACTTCCGGCCCGATGGTTCGGTGCTGGTCGAAGCGCTCAAGGGCGTCGATCTTGACATTCCCTACGGCCAGTACATGGCGATCATGGGCTTCAGCGGCTCGGGCAAGAGCACCCTCATGAACTTGCTTGGGTGTCTCGATCGACCCACCTCCGGCGCGTACTACCTTGATGGGATCGATGTGGCCACGCTGCCCGATGACGAGCTCAGCGCGGTGCGCGGTCGCCGCATTGGATTCGTCTTCCAGGCGTTCAACCTAATCAGCGAACTGACGGTGGTGGAAAACGTCGAGGTGCCTCTCTTCTACCAGCGGCTGCCGGCACCAGAGCGTCGTGCACGCGCGGTCGAGAGCCTGCAGCGGGTGGGACTTGGCGATCGGCTCGGCCATCGGCCGAGCCAGCTCTCGGGCGGGCAGCAGCAACGCGTGGCGATCGCGCGTGCACTGGTGACCCACCCCGCCATCCTGATGGCCGACGAACCGACGGGCAATCTCGATACCGCCACCGGCGAGTCCATCCTCGCGCTCTTCGGAGCGCTGCACGAGCAGGGGCTCACGCTCATCATGGTCACGCACGATGAGCGGATCGCCGGTCGCTGTGAACGCGTGGTGCGCCTGTGCGACGGCGCGATCGAGAGCGATCGTGCGGGTGGCCGCTTGAGGGCCGTCGGGAGCCATTCGTGAAGCTCGTGGGGATCGACCCGGGCCTCCTGCGCACGGGGTACGCGGTGATCGATGCGAGCCGCCCCATGGCACCGCGCCTGGTCGAGGCCGGGTTGATCAGGCTGCCGTCCAAGTCGAGCGTGGCCAGCCGACTGGTCCAACTGCACGACGATCTCGCCGAACTGATGGCCGAGCACGAGCCCTCGGTGGTCTCGGTGGAAGAGGTCTTCGTGAACACGAAGTTCGCCCGCACCGCCGTGACCATGGCCCATGCGCGTGGCGTGGTGCTGTTGTGCGCGCAGCGTGCGGGGGCGCGCTTGGTCGAACTGGCGCCGGCCACGATCAAGAAGGCCATCGCCGGCAATGGGCAGGCCACGAAGCTCCAGATGCAACGGGCCGTTGCGGCCCAGTGCGGTCTAGCCACGCCACCGAAACCCGCCGACGTGGCGGATGCGATCGCCATCGCGCTGTGTGCCAGCCTGCGCGGGGGCCGAGGCCGTTGAACGCGCCCGTGTCGCTTGCCCAACTCTTGCGCACCCGCCGCTAGAGTCCAAGGATGTCCAGCATGGCCCATGGAGTCATGACATGCGCTCGTCGCCTGACGAGCGACCAGCTTTCGCCTGTCCTGGCGTATCGCCGGCTGGTCGCTGCGGATGAGCGCCTGGCACCAAGCTTCCTCTTTGAGAGCGTGGAGCAGGGCGGGCAGGTCGGCCGCTTCAGCCTGATGGGTGCGCGGCCGATGCTCGAGGTGATTGCGCGCGCCAACGCCGTCACGATCCGGCGTCGCGGGCAGGCCGATGTGCACCGCACCGTGGCGAATCCGCTTGATGTGCTTCGGGAATTCACGCCTGGGGGCGCGCCGGTACATCACGGGCCCGTACCGGCGTGCTTTCACGGCGGTTGGGTCGGCTACTGCGGCTTCGATGCGGTGCGGTGGCTCGAGCCTGGCAAGCTGCCGTTCGCTGCGGCGCCGGCCGATGACCGCCACCTGCCCGATCTGCACATGGGCCTCTACGGCGAGGTCGTCGTCTTCGATCATGTGACGAAGTCGATGATCGTCTGCGCATCGGCGCCGTGTCATGGTGATGCGCGCGATGCCTCGCTGCCGCGCGCGCTCGCGGTCGAGATCGACCGAATCGTCGCCGCACTCGAGGCGGACTCGGTGCGCCTGCAGCCCGGGCGCATCGACGACGATGCCCACGCCGCACCCTCGCGCCCCAACTCCGCGAGCACGCCGCCGGGTGCCTTCCGCAACGCGGTCGAGCGAGCCCCC
>Ga0194127_10001093_pt1 | contig 40833 bp, 34 predicted proteins | sample TA2KigC100mmetaG_FD_148624 | JGI IMG/M metagenome (GOLD analysis project Ga0194127, IMG submission 148624) | Freshwater microbial communities from Lake Tanganyika, Tanzania - TA2015036 Kigoma Deep Cast 100m | ecosystem: Environmental > Aquatic > Freshwater > Lake | place: Tanzania: Lake...
ACCTCCTCCCCTTTTTGAACGATGGCTTGCACAACAGTGAAAATTGCCTGGGTCGCACCAGCAGTTATTAAGAGTTCTGTAGTCGCATCGATTTGTCTTTGATATTGATTAAAAATTAATTCGCCGACTTTATCAAGCAGTGCGGGCAGCCCCGCCATCGGGACATACTGATGTACGTTTTCTAAAGTCTTTTTTTGAACTATTTCTTGAAGTAGAGGATCTATTGGAAAATTAGGAAACCCCTGTGATAAATTTATGGCATCGTAGTCCTGTGCCATTTTTGACATGGTGGTAAAAATGGTGGTTCCAACATTTGGTAATTTGGAAGAAAAATACATTCTGTAAAGTTACGTAATTTGCTTATAAAAGTAGTTAAGAGTACCATCTTGTGGATAATTGTAAATGGGGTGAATTTTTATTTTTAAGCATAAAAAAACGATATTATCTTTGTTATTGCAATTTTGTTGCAGTAAATTTGTACTTTTGTAATTGAAAATTTTAGCTCCCGATATCGAATATCAATAATGAAAAAATTATTTTTCACCTTTTTTATTTCATTAAATGCCCTTATTTTTTCTCAAAAAATTGAAGGTAGGGTTTTATCAGAGGCGACATCTAAGGGGGTTTCAGAGGCAGTATTTTACATTATTGAAAGCGATCAAAGAACAATTTCTGATTCGCTCGGAAAATTTACGTTAGTAAAACCAAAATTAGAGTCTTACTCCGTAAAAATTTCTGCGAAAGGGTATCAAAATAAGTTTATTACAATTACTAACCAGAAAGAATTTATTTTTTACTTAACACCTCAGCACGTTGACTTACAAGAAATTACTATATCAGGGAGCTCCACTCAAATTCAAAATCAAAATCCCTTTCATATCGAGACGCGTAAATTATCTGAACTAACAAATATTTATGCCATTAATATGGGCGAAATAATTAGTAAAATCCCAGGTGTTTATCAAGCTAGTTTAGGGAATGGGATTGCCAAACCGGTTGTTAGAGGACAACAAGGAATGCGAGTAGTCAGTTTATTAAATGGATTACGAATAGAAGGACAGCAGTGGGGAGGGGATCATGGCATGGGTATATCAGAATTAGGGCTTGGTTCCGTTGAAGTTATTAAAGGGCCGTCTTCACTATTATATGGTGCTGATGCTTTAGGAGGGGTAATTTATTTTTCAGATGCCCCATATGCAGCGACCGGCACAAGAGAAATTCAAGTATACGGATTGGGACAAACAAATACATCAGGTGGGTCAGGACGTTTTATATTTAGGCAATCAAATGATAGGTTTCGTTGGATGTTTGGAGCGGGTTACTCAAACCATGCTGACTTTGAACTTCCGAATAAAAAATTTGCCCAAAATTCTCGGTTTGATGAGTTAGTTTTAAAAACTTCTCTCGGTTTTACTGGTAAAAAAAGTGTTCATAATATTAGGTATAATTATGTTCATTCAACAGTTGGAATTCCAGGCCATACACACGACACTACTGCAACAGCGGAAACATTTTTTTCTGACCAACAAGGGCGTAAATATATGTTACCAGCGCAATTTTTTAGTAACCATTATATTTCTTCAGATAATAAATGGTTTATGTCTAAAAATGAATACCATATTCTTACGGGATGGACATACAACCAACTTATAGAATACGATGAAAAAGTTACAATTCCCAGCTTAAGTATGAATTTGATGAATTCAATTTACACGATCAAATGGATAAATAAATCAGTAAAAAATATAAAGTTCACAAGCGGTATACAAGGGATGGTTCAGTTAAATGACAATGAACCTAATGCATCGGATACGTTAATACCTAATTCGTTAACGATTGATAACGGTTTATATACATCAATCCAATATTCAATGAAACTATGGAATTTTCAAGCCGGCGTGCGTTATGATATTCGAAATTTAAATACATTTCATCCTTTTGGTGGAAGCGATCTATTAACACGAAATTACGATGGTTTTAATGCTTCTTTTGGTAGTGTTTATGGTGGCAAAAAAGTCACGTTTAGAACAGCTATCTCAACGGGTTATAGAGCCCCGCATCTAACGGAGCTAGTATCAAATGGGTTTCATCATGGGGCTTTACGCTATGAAATAGGAGACCGAAATCTCATACCTGAATACGCCTCTCAATTAGATGTAACCACTGAAATAACGCGTGAGCATGTTGTTGTTGTTGTCAATCCGTTTATTAATCAAATACGAAACTATATTTATATTCAACCAGTTGATTCACTTGTTGAAAATATTCCGGTTTTTAAATACCGTCAATTATCATCTGTTCTCTTTTACGGGGGCGATGTCGCAGTTCATTACCACCCTCATTTTGCACATAACCTGCACATTGAAAGCTCCGTTTCATTGATTTATGTTAAGACAAATTCAGACAGTAGTATTTCATTGATTCCGCAGCCAAGATTTCAAAATTCATTGCGTTACTCATTCAATTTAGGCAGGAAAATAACCTTAAAAGAACTATTTGTGCAATATACATTTATGGGAGCACAAAACCAAGTTGCATTTATTGAAACACCGAGTAGCTCTTATCATTTATTGGATGCTTCTTTCTCAATTGAGATTAAAAAAAACATACAGTTGAATATTGGCTGTAAAAATATTTTGAATACAAAATTTATTGATCATCTTTCTCGTCTTAAAAACATTGGTATGCCTGGACCGGGAAGGAATTTTTACCTTAGTTTTAATTATAATTTAACCCAAAATCTTAAAAACAAATAATATGAAAAAGTCAATTTTTATTTTTGGTGCAGTAGTTTTTCTTGCTGCAAACTTGCAATCTTGTAAAAAAAATGAATGTCACGAGTGTCATTATGATGAGCCAGATGGTTCAGAGGTTGAGCTGGGTGAGTATTGTGGGGATGAGTTAGAAAATCTTGAAGCAGACGGATATACTGATGCAAGTGGAAATGCATATGAGGTTCATTGTCATGGGCATTAATTTAATGAAATTTTTGGGGCTTGTAATTTATTGAAGCCCCTTTTATTTTAGATCAGGAGAATCCTCTTTTAGCAATAAATTGAGGATAGATATAAATTAGCTTTGTTTTTCTTTCCAAAATTTTTCTACACCCAAAAAGAAAAATGCAAACAGAATCAAACTGGAATTTTTAAAAAGGTAGTTTAAAAATTGTACTTCAAAATTTATTTTTGAAAAAGTAAAGTAGAAAATAAAACATCCGCCAAAATAAATACTTAATTTGCCTATGTTATATGGAATAGGGTAATATCGTTGTCCTAAAATATAGGAAAAAATCATTTGAAAACCATACGCTATTAAAGTTGCCCAGGCGCTTGCCCAGTAGCCGTATTTGGGTATAAATAATAGGTTTATTAAAATGGTAAGGATTGCACCTGAAAAGGCTATTATTGCACCAAACTTGGTTTTATCTGATAACTTATACCAAATGCTTTGATTATAATATACACCAAGAAAAATATTAGCAATCAATAAAATTGGGACAACACCTAAGCCTTCCCAATAGGTTTCGTTTTGAATAAAATATTTTAAGACATCGATATTCATAGTTACACCTAAAAAAATTAGGCATAAAAACCCAAAGAAATAATTCATAATGCGAACGTAAATTTGATTCTTTTTCTTATTGTCTTGATGCGTAAAAAAGAAAGGCTCTGCGGCGTAACGAAAGGCCTGAATAATAATTGTTACGAGCATTGCCAATTTATAACAAGCACTATATATGCCCACTTGTGCTTCGGCAATTTCTAAGGAATCAGGACTTGAAGGATCGTATAGAATTTGTTTAAGTAAGATTCTATCCAATGTTTCATTAATAATGCCGGCAAATCCGGCTAAAACGAGAGGCGATGCAAATAATAACATACGCCTTATTAAGCTCCAATTAGGGTTGAAGCGAATTTTTAAAAAATCATTTATTAAAATGATTGGTTTAAGGGCTGATGCAATCAAGTTAGCAAGTAAAATGTACAGTATTCCTTGTTCTGGATCAGCAGGGTCGAACAAAACAAGTAGAAAAAAGAGATTCAGGGAAATATTAACAATTATTGCTGTAAAGTTAATAGCTGCAAATTTCATTGCTTTTTCTTTAGCTCTAAGCCTTGCCAAGGGAAGCACAGAAAGCCCATCTAAAACTACAATTAAGGATAATAAGATTATGTATTCTGGATGATCGTTAAAAAGCATTGCATTTGCAATGGGTTGGTGTAAAATGAAAATGAACAAAAGAAAAGAGAGATTTACAACTAAAAGGGTTAAGAAACAACAGTTAAAAACTTCTTTTTCGTTTTCTGTTTCTTTACTAAAACGAAAATAGGTGGTTTCCATTCCAAACGAGAGAAGAACTACAAGAAATGCTACCCAAGCATATAACTCAGAAACAACCCCGTAATCTGCAGCGTTGGCAAATTTGTAGGTATATAAAGGAATTAGAAGGTAATTAAGTAGCCTCCCTACAATACTTGACAAGCCATAAATTGCTGTCTGACCAACTAATTTACGTAATGGGCTATTCATTTACCTTAAAAATTTGCTTTTCTCTTTTCCAAAAACGCAGTCGTCCCCTCTTTAAAATCTTTTGTTCCAAAACAGCGACCAAATTCTCGAATCTCAGTTTGAAATCCATCTACACCATCTTTGTAGTTTGAATTAATACAGGCAATAGCGGAAGAAATGGCAGTTGCTGAATTTTGAATTATTTTCGTTGCAATTTCTTGGGTTTTAATCATTAAGTTTTGAGGTTCTACCACGTAGTTTACAAGCCCCCAAGTGAGTGCTTCAGACGCATCGATCATTCCCGCGGTGAAAATCATTTCGTTGGCCTTTCCCCTCCCTACCAGATGAGCCAAGCGTTGTGTTCCCCCGTAACCTGGGATTACCCCAAGAGAAACTTCTGGCAGGCCCATTCGGGCATTTGTCGATGCCACTCTAATGTGTGCAGCCATCGCAAGCTCCAAACCACCCCCCAAAGCAAATCCATTAATGGCAACTATTACGGGCTTCGACATGTTCTCTATAAACGAAAATAATAAGCTCTGACCTTCTGCGGCTAATTTTTCTGCTTCTGATGATGAAAAATCTGCAAATTCTTTAATATCTGCACCGGCTACAAATGCTCTTTCTCCTGACCCTGTTAGAATTATTACTCTTATTGATGTTGAAACATTTAATTCTGCAAAACAAGAGTGCAATTCAGAAATTGTAGTTTTATTAAGCGCATTAAGTTGGTTAGGCCTATTAATCGTGATATTGGCAATTTGGCCACGATATTCTATTAAAATATTTTCGTACATAATTAATTTTAGAGTAAAGATATAGTTGATTCTTAAATCACAGTTACTTTGATAGATATTTCACCGCCAATTTATTTCTTCCAAGAAAAAAAATCACTAAGTTTGTTGTACTTTCAATTGATAAATTTAATTATTTAAACATGAACAAAAAGACATTTATTGTTCCCCACGATTTTACAGAAATTGCGGACAATGCTCTAGAGCACGCTATAAGAACAGCCGCTCCCCTTGGAGCCAAAGTATATATTTTACATGTTGTGGCGAAAGATAAGAGTATTACAGAGGCCGAGGAAAACCTAGCTAAAGTTGTTAAAAAGTTTGATCATTTTGGTGTAGAGCTTTTACCATGCGTTCGGCTGGGAAATATTTTTGATGATATTGGAGATTTTGCCAAGGAACATCATGCTGAATTAATTTTCATGGGTACACATGGCGCCCATGGCTGGCAACATATAACCGGGAGTCACGCGCTAAAAGTTGTTATTAATTCTGATATTCCTTTTATTATCGTTCAGGATAAAAAAGTAAAATTAGATGGATTTAAGAATATTGTTGTTCCGATGGATTTGCATAAAGAAACCAAACAAAAATTAGCCATGGTTTCGAATCTTGCAACATATTTTAATTCGAAGGTACACGTTGTAACACCCGATGAAACAGATGAGTTTTTAAAACATCATGTGCAAGCAAATATTCAATTCGCAAAACGTTTTTTCGCGGAACGAAATGTAGAAATGGAATCGGCGATTATACCCGGTAGCGGGTTCGATAAGGAGGTTGTGAAGTACGGAGTATCAATTGATGCGGATCTAATTGCGATAATGAATATGAATAGATCAAGTTTCTTTTCGGCAATTACAGCGAACTACGAGCAATATATAATTACAAACGATGCCAAAATACCTGTACTTGTAATTAATCCTGTAGAAATGGGGGGATATGGACAAAGCATATTGTTTAGTTAAGAAGATAAATTTCTGTCTAAAATAAGAAGGGCGTTGTTATGACGCCCTTTTTTGTTTCCAATAAATGAGTAAAATAATTGTATATATAAGAGAAATCAGTAAAGTAATTGGAGGGAGAAATAACGGCCATGTTACCGTAGGCCACCAATTTTTATATCCTATTATTATTGGATGAAAGATATTTATAAAAAGGGCAATTTTTCCAATTTTAATCCATTTATCAGGATATTTATTTGGATACAGGGAACACAGTAAAGGGAAAATCATTAATAAAAAGGTCATAATTCCACTTAATAAGACAAAAAATCCAGATCCAGTCAAAAGGGAGTTGTGAAAAAGAGTAGGATAAAAGTCAAATAATGACATGAAAAGAGTCAGAATAACATGAATAAATCCCAAAGTAAAAGAGTAAATCCCAAACGTCTTTTTCTGAATAAAAGGCCGGTTAAATTTTATCACACTCAAACCTAAACAAATGGCAGCAGCCCATGCAATTGCTTTATTAAAAACAAAAATGATATATTCGACACCAAGTTTTTTACCAAGATGATATCGAATACATGCATATGAATATAAAATTAAAAATAGGGGTAAAATATATTTCATAAAAAAGGATAATTTACCTTCCATAAAAACAAACCATTTGCAGATACGGATTTAGACGCAGCAGACCTGTTTTTTTGTTCTATTATTTTGGGAAGATTTTCTGGCATAAGTTTTTTCATCCCAATGTCAAGCATTGTTCCAACAATGGCGCGCACCATATTTCTTAGGAAACGATCTGCTGATATTTCAAAAACCAATTGATTTTCCATATGAAACCATTTTGCATCATAAACCACACAAATATGTGTTTTAACGTCAGTGTGAATTTTTGCAAATGAGCTAAAATCTTGCTCCCCAAGTAAATATCTACAGGAATCATTCATCATTTCAATCTCTAGTTTTTGAGGAATAAAAGTGCTAAATTCAGAAAGAAATGGATCTTTTTGTTGGTGAATAAAATAACGGTAAGTACGGCTTGATGCGCTAAATCGCGCATGTATATCTGTGTTTACAGGAAAAATGGATGATACAGAAATTGAATTAGGTAACATTTTGTTGAGTTTGTATACCGTGGTATCAGGACTTATTTCACCTTTAAAATCACAATGAAAAATATAGTTTCTTGCATGGACTCCTTTATCAGTTCTTCCACACCCCACAATTTCTATTTTTTCCTTTTGAAATACTTTTTTAAGACAAGTTTCAACTAATTCTTGAACAGAAATCTGGCCCACTTGCTTTTGCCAACCGTAAAATGAAGTTCCATTATATGAAATTTCAAAAAAATATCGAATCATTTCTATGAGTAAAACCGCCCATCTAACTATGAGCAACAATTTTTTCAACAATTTTTGAGGTCTGTAATAACATTTCCTCATTTTTATGGTCTGCCATTAATTGCAACCCATAAGGAAGTCCGGATGAATGTTTTCCTAACGGAAGAGAAATTGCGGGATTTCCACTAATGTTTGCGTGAACGGTAAAGATGTCTTGCAAGTACATTTGTACTGGATCACTAACTGAATTAAATTCAAATGCAACACTGGGAGTTGTTGGCATCAAAATTACGTCACAAGCGCTTAATATTTCATTTGTTTTTTCTCGAACTAATCTTCGAACTTTTTGCGCTTTCGTATAGTATGCATCGTAATATCCGTGTGAAAGAACAAATGTTCCGGCCATAATTCTTCTTTTCACCTCTTTACCAAATCCGATGGATCGAGATTTTACGTAGGTTTCTTCAACTCCTACCGCTTCTTGGTTTCTATACCCATAGTGAACGCCGTCAAATCGCGCCAAATTGGAAGATGCTTCTGCTGTGGTAAGGATGTAATACAAAGGAACAAGCTCATTCAAGTAGGGGAAAGATTCATACTTAATCGTATGTCCTGCCGTTTTTAACTTCTCAAGAGTATTGACTAAAAATACTTTACATTCCGGGTCCATGCCATCAGCATTCAAATATTCATTAAATACCGTAAATGTTTTTGGTTCTTTGGAAAGCATAAGTTCTGTAGTTTCAATTTTTGTTTGAATTGCTGTAGAATCAAATTCATCCGGGCCATTCATGATGTCGAATAAAATCTGAGTATCTTCTATACAATTTGTAAACGTTCCAATTTGGTCAAACGAAGAAGCATAAGCAATTAAACCATAGCGACTTAGCGCTCCATAAGTAGGTTTCAAACCATATGTTCCGGTAAATGAGGCAGGTTGACGAATGGAACCACCCGTATCAGAACCTAAGGCGGCAACGCACAATCCTGCTTGCACAGCAACGGCTGAACCACCTGAAGAGCCACCAGGAACTCGCGAGTTATCGGCTGCATTTAGCACTATTCCAAATGCACTATTTTCGTTTGAACCTCCCATTGCAAATTCATCACAATTTAGTCTTCCGATAATAATCGCATCTTCGTCGATTAAACGCTGTAAAACGGTGGCAGTGAAAAGAGACTCGAAACCATAAAGGATTTTGGAACTTGCAGAAACTTTATGATTCTTATAACAAATATTGTCTTTAATGCCGATTACTACTCCGGCTAGCTTACCTTGCGTACCAGCCTTAATTTTAGAATCAATTTTTTTTGCTTGATCAATGGCAGACGCTTCAAAAACCTCTAAAAAACAATTCAGGTGAAGATTAGATTTTATTTTTTCAATGAAATAAAGTGTTATTTCACAAGCAGATTGCCCCGATTTTATTGCATTTCGGGTATCAGCTACAGTAGTATACATAGCTTATTTTTCTTCTGTTGGCGGCTCTTTTTTCGAGGATCCTTCTTCTTTTGAAGCATCTTTAAACTCTTTCAATCCTTTTCCAAGGCCTCGCATTAACTCCGGTATTTTTCTGCCTCCAAACAATAAAAGTACAACTACAAGAATTAAGACGAATTGCCAAGGTCCAAATACACCTAGTATCATTTTTCACTTATTAATAATTCAAAATTAAGAAATAAAACGAGAAATTCGATTATAACCACCTAAATAAATCATCAAAGAAACTTAGTCCTCTTCCCCAAGATGTATTACTCATTTTATTTTCTATTTCTTGTTTTAATTCTTTTAAAGTAAATGTTTTTTTTCCGCTTTCTAATACTAAATCTTCTTTTTTAGGGGCCTTGGCCTCCACTGTTTTTGCAAAATAAATGATTCCACCATCTTCCGTGGCAATACCAAGAATGGTTCCTGGCAATCCACAAAATCCTTCTGGACCAATGGATGGAACAATTTCAGGAGAATACCATGCATAAATTCGGGTTGAATCGTTTTTTTGATAAATAGCTTTTCTGCATTCATAACCACAAATAGTTCGCTTATTTTCGGTGATTTTCCAATTTCGTTGTGGCAATGAATCTTTGATGTAGAAGTTTTGCCCAAATAAATTGAACACGATGAGTTGTTTCTCCGAGTTTAACGATTGTAAATAACTGTTCTTACTCGTCATCCAGCCCATAGGGTCTTGAACGTTACTCAGTATAGGTTTAAAAACAGAAACAGTATCGTTGAAATAAAATGAAAAAGATTCCATTTTTATTTTGTTTTCTTCCGTAATCATTCGACGCATTCTTTTATCTGTATAGCGCTTTTCTAGGTTTGTTCTACGCTCATATACAATTTTCCCCGACGAGAGTATATCTTGAGAGAATGCGGGCGCAAACCAAGCACAAAGAAAAAAGAAAGTAACTAGCTTAATACCAACCTTTGAATTCATCTTCTTTCGTTTTATTATTATTAAACTTATAGGTCAATCGCAACAAGAAGTAACGCGTGATAATTTGTGTATAATTATCCGTTACGACATTTCCATTTATTTGTCGTTGAAGGTTTAAGTTCTGGTTTAAAATGTCATTTGCACAAAGAGCAACAATGAGGTTCTCTGTTGGAAGAAATGCTTTTGAAATTTCAGAGTTAACTACAAAAATGTTTCGGTTAAATCCTGCAGCCCTATTTGAATTAATTATGTACTTCCCATCCGCTTTGAATTTAAAATGAAAAGGAAGCTGCCACTCCACATCAAGTTTATACGTTTGCGTTGTAAATGGGGTATTCGAAGCTGATGTTAATGAACTGATCGGACTTGAATAGCTAAAATCCGCACCCAATGTCACCTCCAAAGAATCTAATTTTAATTCAAAATCAGATCCTCCCGCAATGCTTCTGTTTTGCGTTATGTTTTCTTGCTCATTGATAAAGTTAGTGTAGCGCATGTATGATGCATTCAGGTTTGGATTAATCTCAAATTTTCGTTTGAAAAGAGGCAACCCAAATCCTGCAAATACATTCGAAAAGATATTGCCGTTCACATTTACTGTTTTTGACACCGTTCTACCATACTGGTCAAAACTCGTTGAATTAGCAAAGGCATCGTTAGTATACGAGGCCGTTAATCCACTCCAAATGTATTTTCCTGTCATAGCCGACCAGGTATTAAAATTCATTCGTAGGTTGTGGATGTAGTTTGGAACTAAACCTGGATTTCCTTCCTGAATTCGATTTGGGTTTGTGTTATCTGGAACAGGTTGTAAATCGTTGATGCTTGGCTGCTGTGAGTTGGTCGTGTAAAAAACACTAAAACGCTTACTAATACTTGGTTTGAATTGATAACTAATTTGAGGCAAGAAGTTATTGATGTTTTGTGGGATAACTGTATCTAAGATAAGATTTCTATTGTTAATCGAAATATTTCTAAATCCAAGACCTGCTGTAAACGTATGCTTTCTGTCTTCATAAATTCCAATTAAAGTTCCTCTATTCTGAAGTCGGAGGTTATCAAAATTATTTGAGAAATTAGTATTTTCAACGGTGAAATTACCTGTTGCAATGTCTTTATCAAACGTGCGTTTGTCTTGTTTCACATCCCCAAACTCAAATAAGTATTCGGCTTGAAGCTTGATTGTTTTTGAAATGGGTTCAGTATACGTCAATATTGAATAGTGATTGATGGAAGAGTTGTCATTTTTCTTGTTTTGCTGAAAGTTTGTGTCTTGTGCCGAAGCATAGTCATAAGCCGAGGTATTGTACAAATCACCGGTGGTAGAGTTATTAGTGTAATTTAAAATGTATTTTAATTCAATTTCTCTTTTCGGTTTTTTGAATTTTCGACGTAAGAGCGCCTCTGAATTGCTCGTTAAACCCTTTGAATTACTTGTATTTCTGATTATCGTTGCAAGCGATCTTAATTGGGATTCACCGATAAACTCCGAAATACTTGTATTATCTGAAGTTGCGCCATCAAGATTAATATTAGGTTTAACTTCTAAATAGGTTAATGAATCTAAATTCATGGAAAAGTTTACATTGAAACGATGTGAGTTATTCGATGAGATATTATTCATGGAATCTTTTGTGAAATACGTTGTATCTGTTAAAAAGTATTGAGAATAACTTGAACTATTTGCAGTCAATCGATTATCGTAATAGGCATAGTTGAATCCAATTTTCCCTGTTTTTCCAACTTTATCAGAATAATAAATTCCCGCTTTGATTGTTTGAGGTATACCGCTCGTATTGTTGTTGTTTCTTTGGTTCCAATCATTCATTCCCGAACTATTTCTCTCATTTTCCAATCCAAACTTGTTCATGTCACCCCATTTAAAATTGGATTTTGGTGTATTTGAACCTAGAAGAAAAACTGATATTTTTTGTTTTCCTTTGAATTTATTAGCGAGCACCTCTGTTTCATAGAATGGATTGTCGGTAGTAAGACCAAAGTCTGTTGCCCCGGAAACCTTTCCAAAAAATCCTTTTTTGGCATCTTCTTTAAGTTTTAAGTCGAGAACTTGAATTTTATCATCTTCGCCTGCCTTAGCATTTTCTTTATCCTTCTCATAGATTTGAACTGACTCCACGCCTTTGGCACCTAAGTTTCGCGTTGCAATCGTTGGATCAGAACCAAAAAATTCGTCCCCATCTACCAATACTTGATTAATTTCTCTTCCTTGGGAAGTGATAGAACCGTTTTCGTCCACTTTAATACCGGGTAATTTTTTCAATAAATCCTCCACGACTGCATTTTCCCCTACTTTAAACGAATCGGCGGCAAATACCAATGTATCTCCCCTGTAAAAAATTGCACTCTTATTTGAAAATATCACAATCTCTTCCAAGTCCTTGGATTTTGATGACATTTTAATGGAAGGGATATTAATGTCATTGTTTCCATAATTACCAAAAATGAAAAAAGATTTGTCATCGTATCCCTTGTATTCTACGATTAACGTAAAAGAATCTGGTGGAAAACTATTTAGTCGAAATCCACCTGTTGCATCCGTTCTAGTATGCCCTAACAGCAATGAATCCTTAAATCTCACTGCCAAAACAGCTGCCTTTTCTAATGGATTTATACCCGTTGAGTCATACACTCGACCGGTGACATTCATTTTTTGAGCATTGATTTGAACTAATGCCGAAAATAAGAGCACAAAAAAGATAGAAATATTTTTTATCATAAAAATAAATTAAAACACGAAGCTAGACTTTTATGTTCAACCGACCTAAAACTTCCTGAATTCTAACGAAGATTAATAAGAAATAGTTTCAATGACTTGGTGGTCAAAGCCATTGATTGTTTTAATTTTAAATATAATTTTCAGGGGGGTTCCAGGTTTGGATTTTTCTAATTTTTTTATGGAATCTGTCATTTCAGGAACAACAAGATCTGTCCAAAAACCTCCATTTTCTTTCTGCCCAACCCGAATAAAATCGATACCCTTAAAATTAATAAGCCCAATAAATTTAGGTGCGTATATACCTACAGCATCTTTTATATCCATACTTTCCTTGATGTTATGCTTAATGAAGTTTACTGGTTTAAGCGAGGAGCTCTCTAAGTCAAGATAATTTTCTGACCTTCGCTCACTAGAATAAACACCTTCCATTTTTTCATTATAATATGAATTAGTCTGGCGCACCGAATTATCGCTAAAAGTTATTTCACTCGAATGAAAAAGCTTGCCTTTATTAAAATAAAAACTAACAGTTCTCTTTGAGCCATCTTTTTTTTGTTCGTCTAAAATCCATTTTGTACAGCCAATATTTTCATACAGAAATAGACTTAACTGTTTTTGTTGAAATTCATCGTTTTCAAAACGCAAAGAAACGGATGAGTCAGTTGCTGGCGAGGCATCAATTGCGGAAACCAGATTATCAAATTCACTTTGTTTATTTGGGTCTACCACAACCTTTTTCTTACTACCAGAGTTATCGCTTTTACAAGAGCTTAATGATACATTTAGTAAAACTGAAATTAGGATAAAACCAAAAAATTTATACATATCGTGCCGCAAAAAATTAAGTAACGTCATATTTTACAAAGTTACACAATAACTTTATTCGTAAATGATCGTAGATTATTTGTCATGAAAAGATAAATAGCCGAAATTTGCAAAACTATTTGAATACTAAATACTAATGCGGTTTACACTCACCAAAGAATTTATGGAATTAGTTCGACAAAAAATTGTTGAACAGGACTCACTTTGGGTAAAAGAAAATGTTCTTGAACTACACTATGCAGATATAGCAGAAATTTTAGATGCACTTTCAAACGAAGAGGCCAAATACATTTATTTCTTGGTAGACGAAAATACACAAGCCGATATTCTAATGGAGTTAGATGAGGATGTGCGTGATCGATTTTTAGCCTCGCTAACTACAAAAGAAATTGCAGATCAATTAGAAAATCTTGATTCTGATGATGCCGCTGACATCCTAGGGGAGCTCTCTGACGAGCAAATCCATGAGGTAATTTCTCAAATGGAGGACGACGAGGCAGCCGAAGATATTGTAGATCTTTTAAATTACGATGAAAATACTGCCGGTGGTTTGATGCAGAAAGAATTTATTCAGGCAAACATGAATTGGGCTGTTGATCGAGCAATTGTTGAACTGAGGCGTCAGGCAGAAGACGTTGAGAAAGTTTACAACATATATGTGGTTGATGATTTAAATAAATTGGCAGGAATACTTTCCTTGAAAAGGTTATTATTTGCAAGTCCGAAAACAATTATTTCTGAGATTTTTCAATCAAAAAATATTATTTCTGTTAAAACCAGTGATTCGGATGAAGAGGTCGCTAAAATTATGGAAAAATATGATTTAGTAGCCATTCCGGTTGTCGATTTTCAGAATAAATTGGTTGGAAGAATTACGCTTGATGATGTTGTTAATATAATCAAAGAAGGTGCCGATAAAGACTTTCAATTAGCATCAGGTATTTCTGAGCGTATAGAATCAAATTCAAGTATATGGAGGATTTCAAGAGCACGTTTACCCTGGTTGCTAATTGGTATGGTAGGCGGAATATTTAGTGCACAAGTAATTTCGCAATTTAAAACGGGGATTAGTTTGGTTCCTTCATTGGCATTTTTTATTCCACTCATAACCGCAACAGCAGGAAATGTTGGAGTTCAGTCTTCAGCAATAGTAGTTCAATCTCTTGCAAAAGGAAATGATCAATTCGATTCAATCATTCCAAAATTACTCAAAGAAGGGCTGGTTGGTTTATTAAATGGGGCATTTTTATCCTTATTGATTTACGGGATTGCTTTTGTTTTTTCAAGCACTACACTTGGTTTTGTTGTAAGTATATCGCTTCTTGTGGTTGTATTTTTTTCAGCCATAATTGGCACCCTGATTCCACTTTTACTGCACAAAAAAAATATCGATCCAGCACTTGCCACTGGTCCATTTATTACAACACTGAACGATGTACTTGGTTTGTTCATTTACTTCACAGTAGGAATGTTATTGTACAATTTATAGCTGTGAGGAAGGTTGTTTTTTTGGATTCTGTACACGAAATTCTATGGGAAAGATTGGAAAAGAAAGGATTTCAATGTCTTCGTGCGATTGATTTAGACGAACAATCAGTTAAAGAGCTCATTAAAGATGCTTTTGGAATCGTAATTCGTTCAAGATTTCAACTAAATGAAGATTTTTTAAAAAAATGTAACCAACTTCAATTCATTGCGCGTTCTGGTTCAGGCCTCGAAAATATAGATTCGAATTATTGTGATAGAAATGGAATTGCGGTGTTCAATTCACCCGAGGGAAATAGAAACGCTGTTGCCGAGCACGCTTTGGGAATGTTGCTTAGTTTATTTAATAAAATCAATAAGGCAGATTGTGAGGTAAGGCAAGGAATTTGGGATCGAGAAGGAAATAGAGGAATAGAATTAGATGGAAAAACGGTTGGAATAATTGGTTTTGGTAATAATGGAAGTTCCTTTGCTAAAAAACTAGTCGGGTTTGATTGTAAAATCTTGGTTTATGATAAATATAAATCTGGGTTTTCCCAGGGACGTGTGGTTGAATCAACGTTAGAAGAAATTTTTGGTCAAGCAGATGTGGTTAGTTTTCATATTCCACAGAATCATGAAACTGTATATTTTATGAACGATTTTTTTATTTCTCAAATGAAAAAACCATTTTATCTTTTGAATTTATCACGCGGTAAAATCGTAAAAACGTCTTCTTTGGTTAATGGGTTAAAATCAGGGAAAGTTCTTGGAGCTTGTTTGGATGTGTTGGAGTATGAATCTTCCAGTTTTTCGACTTCTTTTAAAGATCCTTTGCCCGAAGATCTTCAGTATTTATTTCAATCAGATAAGCTACTTTTTTCTCCTCATGTTGCAGGTTGGACAGATGAAAGCTATTATAAATTAAGTTCAGTTTTAGCGAATAAAATCGAAGAAAAATTTTGCAATGAAAATTAAGCTTATTTGTTGTGGTAAAACGGTCGATTCTTTTTTGGTTCAAGGCGAAGCGAATTACCAAAATCGACTAAAATATTATTTTTCATTTGAACGCATCGATTTATCTGATTTAAAAAACACGAAGAATTTAACTGAGGAGCAAATAAAGGAAGAGGAGGGTAAACGAATATTGAAAGAAATTCAACCCAATCACGAATTAATTCTCTTGGATGAACGAGGGAAGAATTTTTCATCTTTAGAATTTTCTGAATTTTTGACAACTCATTTCAATTACAATCAACGAGACATTATATTTTTAATTGGCGGCCCGTATGGTTTTTCAGAAAAGGTGTATGAACGAGCAAATTCAAAAATGAGCTTATCCAAACTGACTTTTTCTCATCAAATGGTGCGAATGATATTTTTGGAGCAATTGTATCGAGCTGCAACTATAATGAAAGGAGAGCCTTATCATCATGAATAAGATAAACTGCACATCACTGTCATGTGCTACCAATTCTTTCTGCAAGGCCTTAGTGCTCTTTTTCCCCAATTTTAAAGGGGTATATATAGATGGGGTTACTTGATTGGCAATGAAAATTCGCTCAAATCAATTTCGTAGATATCGTAATTTGCTTTATCTTCAGAAGTGTTCACAGAGGCAACGAGCCCTTTTTTGAGTTCCGGGTAATATGAAAAGTGGGTATCATCTGCGTACGTATTGACCGATGAACCCAAATTAATTGGCGGCCCAAAAACACCCCCCTTTATTTCAGAAACATATACATCAAGCCCCCCCATCCCGGGTAATCCGTCAGAACTAAAAAATAAGTATTTACCATCTGGTGTAATGTATGGGGTTGTTTCTCTCCCAATTGAATTGATATGATCAGGTAAAGGCTCGGCTTTCCCCCAGGCACCTCCTTCTTTTTGAACACGGTAAATTTCAGTCGATTTTTTGTCTCCTTTTCTGTCAGAAACAAAATACATTGTTTTTCGATCAGAGGTCATTGTGGCTGAACCGTCGAAATAAGAGGAATTAATCGATCTGTTTTCAATTGCTTTTGGCATCCCCCATTTTCCACTTGAAGTGTTTAAAGTTAATTCAAATATATCTGAACTTGAAGTTGTTACATCGTCCAATGCCTCATTGTTAATTGTCATTAAGGCATATTTACCATCTTCTGAAACATAGGTTAGCGCATCAAATCCGTTTGTATTCAATTTTAAATTATTCGTAACGCTATCCCCCGTATTAATACCTTCATTCCAAATCGCCACATAGATATCTTCAAAATATTCCTGATCTGCTGAATTAATAATTAGCCCTTTTGAATCAGCCCTTCTTGAAGTAAAATATAGAGTTCGTCCATTATTAGTTAAAAGCGGCCCATATTCTGAATAGGCGGTGTTAATATTTTCTTTTAACAGGAATTTTTTTATTGATTTATTCGCACTTTTTTCATTTTGTGCAAATTCGACCTGTTTTAATCTTATCGCGATTTGGAATAATTTTTTTTGTCTAGTTGACAATTCAGTATCAGTTATTTTGTAATAATATTGTGCTGAGTCCAAATTCCCTAATATATGGTTGACTTTGGCATAATGTTCATAAAAATCTGGGCTGGGCTTTCCTTTTGCCAATTTTAGAGCCGATCTTGCTTGAAAAAGTGATATCGTATAAAATTTGAGATCATAGTTTGTTAAACTTAAATAAAAGAGAGCCATCCAATTATTGGGATCTTTCATTAATGCATCTTTGAATTTATTCTGCGCCCCATAATTATCCCCAATTGAATAAAGCTCAATTCCATCATTTAGTATTTTTTCTGATAATGCTTTGTTAAAAATCCCTTTCGATGTATCTGATGGAGTGGGGTGAATATCTATCGAAAAACAATTTCCAATTAGCAAGCCACAAAAAATTAAAAATAATAGATGTTTCATTAGTATAAAGATACATTTTAAAATAAATATAGAAGAGGTAATTTTAGTAAAATTCCCTTATATTTACCTAGCGATAAAATTTTCGTATGAAACCTTTTTTTCTTTAAGAGTAACCTCTGCTTTAAATAATTTTAAAAGTTTATCCTCAGCGAGCCGACTTACAATGGAATCAGTTTGTTTTTTATCTTGTAGAAACTTCATTGCACTCTGAGTCAATTCCCCTTCATCTACCTCTAGTATACCATAGTTGGCATAATTTGTTCTTAATAAATACTTTGTAAAATCAATTAATTCTGTTTGTTCAATCTTAAGATTATATTTATCAAATAAGTTTTTTTCGATTAATTGCCATTTTAACATATTTCTATACCCCTCGTATTCTGTTTCGATTTGTTCATTGGTGACTGGTTTATCATTCACCTGTTTAATCCAGCGTTTTAAGAAATCATCTGGAAAATCCGTAGTTATCTTTGCCATCAATGAATCACAAATGGTCTTATATAGTTTCTTTTCTGAATCTTGTTCAAACATTTTTTCTAAATCTGATTTGATACGAGCTAGAAATTCTTCCTCATTGGTAACTGTTGCATCAGGATATAATTTCAAGTATAATTCTGAATTCAACTCTGCCAACTCCATCGCTTTAATTTCGTTGATTGTATAGGAAAATAATGAACCGATAGTTGTCAACTCATCTTCTTTTACTCCCAACATGGCTGCTTTGTCCTTCGGACCTTTAGAAACATCGTCTGGATTTATTTCAACAGAATCACCCACTTTTTTTCCAACAAATAGGCTCCTGGCATCATCAGAATCTAAAAATTCCAACGAAATGGATGAGGTATGATCAATCCCACTTTCTTTTACAGATTTATCCTCGTTTAATTCGACAAATCGACCTAAAATGAGATCTTTTTCTTTAACTTCGTCTGAACTTACTAACTTCCCGTATCGTCTGCGAATATCCTCTGCCTGTTTGTTTATCAATTTCTGATTGACATCTACTTTTTCAAAATCAAATGAATCCTTTTTACTAATTGCGACATCGATTGCAGGAGGGAATCCGATTTCATAAATAAATTCAAAGTCAGTTGGATTAGAAAAATCTCCGCTAAAACCATTTTCTTCAACTGGAATTGGATTGCCTAATAAATTTAATTTTTCATCAGAGATATACTTATTAATCGAATCCGTTACCATTTTAGAAACTTCATCGAATAACACGGATTTTCCAAATTGTTTTTGGATGATTCCCATTGGAGCATTCCCCGGCCTAAATCCGGGAATTTTTGCAGTTTTTCTATACTTTGATAATGTTTCTGAAACTTTTGGTTGATAATCTTCAGGAAATATTTTTACTTTTAGTCGTGCAGTCAGTGCATTCAAATCCTCGCGAATAACGTTCATTTTTTTTTGTTAAGTATTTAAATAAAAAATGGCCTCGAGAGAGACCATTTGGTGCGGATGGAGGGACTCGAACCCGCACACCTCTCGGCACTAGATCCTAAGTCTAGCGTGTCTACCAATTTCACCACATCCGCATTTAATTTAGGCTCTAAATGAAGTCGCGTTAGACTTCTTAAAACCATTCCCTCAAATTACAAACCAATAAAAAGGTTTAAAAGGGCCACAAATATAAGGAATATTTAAAATTTTACAAATTTTAGACAGTACATTTTCGTTAATTAATGGCTTAAAATAATGATAAAATCCTTTGAATTGAAAAGAATGGAGAATTGATTTTGATACTAGCTTATATGAAAAGTTAAAGTAATTCAAATAAATATTTAGATGATAAAAAGACAAGGAATTGTGATTTTCAAAATGGCATTATCTTCAATTTTTCTTGCATTTTTGTACCTTTGATTAATGAAATTTGTTTATCCGGAGTTTTTATGGGGTTTAACCGCAATATCTATTCCGATAATCATTCATTTATTTCATTTTCGTAGGTACAAAACACTTTATTTTTCCTCCCTCAAGTTCTTACAATACTTAGATCAGCAACAAAAATCCGTCCGTAAATTAAAACATTGGATTATTCTTGTCTTGAGAATGCTTGCGATAGTTTTTTTAGTTTTTGCATTTTCCCAACCCTACAAACCGGTTGATGAATCTTTAAACGAAATGGGGAATCCTTTTTTATCGATTTATATTGATAACTCCTTTTCCATGTCAGCTAAGGGAACAGAAGGAGAGTTGTTATCTGAAGCACGTGAAAAAGCTCGGAAAATAATCAAAGATCTTCCACTTGAAACAAGAGTTCTCTTACACACAAATTTGATGAATGGCATTGAAAGCAGGCTGATTTCAAAAGTTGAGGCCATTGAAATGCTGGATAAAATAAAATTAACGCCCATCCGAAAATCAATTGATGAAGTGATAGAATGGGAAAGAAATATTGTTAAAAACGAGGAGGCACGGCAGAAGAAATTAGGAGCAAAACAATATATTTTATTTTCGGATTTTCAAAAAAATCAAACACGTTTTGATCAATTGACCCGCGACAAAGTTGGATATTATTATCCTATCCAGTTAAAACCACAACAGGCATCAAATATAGCAGTTGACTCAGTTTGGTTCACTTCGCCCGTTCGAAAGTTAGGGGAAAATACAGAATTGAATATACGCTTAATAAATTATGGAGATATTGTTTTAAATAGTATAGATGTATCTTGCTCGATTAATTCAATAAAGCGAGATTTTGTCATTGATTTACCACCTAATAAAAAAACTACTACCACTATAAATTTCACGGACAACTCTTCGGGATACAAAGTGGGTAAAATATCCGTGAATGACAAACAATTATTTTGGGATGACGATTTTTATTTTTCTTACTTTTTGGATGATCACACAAATGTTTTGATTGTTAATGGGCCAGATGCAACGGATGCTGTGAATAAGGTATATAGCCTTGAAAAATACTACAAATTAAATGTGGTTGAATTAGGTTCTTTTTCCAAAGACCAATTAAATCAAACAGATTTGGTTGTTTTGAATGGCGTAAATGAGATTTCTTCAGGTCACGGCGCAATACTTCAGGAATTTGTTCAAGGAGGAGGGACTCTTGGTCTATTTCCAGGCCCCACAATCGACAAAGGTTCATGGAATTCTTTTTTAAATCAAGTTCAATTACCATCCTTTGGGGCGACTGTCTCATCAGGAACAAAGATTAAAACACTTGCTTTTGACGATCCATTTTTTAGTGGAATGTTTGAAAAGAAAAGTACGAATATTACCTTGCCCGCAGTTTCTCAATTGTATCAAACCCAGCGGAGTTCATCTACCCGGTCATTTGATTTAATTAATTTGCAAAACGGGCTTCCTCTTTTTATGCGTTCAAGCACAGGGGGTTCAATTTTTCTTTTCACAAGTTCATTAGCAAGTTCGTTTAGCACTTTTACATCAGACGCATTATTTCCATCGATACTATTACGAATGGCAGAAATGAGCCAACGTAAAACACCAATATATATGATCATTGGAAAAGAGTCGAGCTTTCCTCTAATCAAAAAAGCCAACAGTGAATCACCAGTTCATATAAAAAATGAAGAAATCGATTTTATTCCCAAAACCGAGCAGTCTGGGTTGATAACATATTTTATTTTGCGTGGTAGCGAGTCAATCGAAATGCTTAAAGCAGGGACATTTGATATTGTGGATGGAGATAAAATAGGAACTGTTTCATTAAATTATTCTAGGGATGAGTCAGAAGTATTACTATCCTCTGAAAAAGAAATTATTGATGGGATGAAAGATAAAGGATTAGAACAAGTTTCATTCAAGAAAATAAATGAAGGCCAGAGTCTTTCAAAAATAGAATTAGATAAACCCGTTGAATATTGGCGTTGGATGTTAATAATTGCTTTAATTTTTCTTTTGACAGAGTGGGCTGTTTTAAAATATTGGAAGTAATATTGTAAAAATTCATTATACAATGAAAATTCTTTTAAAATCCGTACTAATTTCAGATGCGTCATCTTCTTATTTTGGAAAAATAAAGGACATTCTTATTTACAACGGGAGATATCAAAAAATTGAAGATTCCATATCAGAAACGAATGCAAAAGTTATCCAACATAAGGGATTACAAATATCACAAGGATGGGTTGATTTAAAGGCTGATTTTTGTGATCCAGGACATGAACAAAAAGAGACGATTGATTCTGGAATGAACTGTGCTGCTGCTGGAGGTTATACGCATGTATTTGTCATCCCAAATACTCATCCGGCGGTTGATGGGAAATCACAAATAGAGTATTTAGTAAAAAATTCTGAATTTCATACTTCACAACTTCACCCAATTGGGTGTGTTTCTAAAAATAGAGATGGACTAATTCTGTCTGAAATGTATGATATGTCCCAATCGGGAGTAAAAGTTTTTTCTGATGATCAAAAAACACTTACTGCTGGCATTCTATATCGCGCCTTACTGTACAGTAAAAATTTTGGGGGTAAAATTATCGCTTTTCCTCGTGACGAATCACTTGCAATAAACGGGATGGTTCACGAAGGGATTGCAAGTACTAGAACGGGATTGAGAGCAGATCCAGCTATTTCAGAAATCGTACAATTAGAACGGAACATTCGATTAGTAGAATATACAGATGGGAGTTTGCATGTTTCCGGGCTATCAACTGCCGAAGGAGTTGAGATTGTGAAAAAAGCAAAGGCAAAGGGGCTTGATTTATCTGCTGATGTGCACGTTATGAATCTAATTTTCAACGAGTCTCAAGTTCTAGATTTTGATACAAATTACAAGGTACTGCCAGTTCTTCGAACTGAACATGACCGCTTGGCACTGATAGATGGGGTTTTATCCGGGATTATTGATTCCGTTGTTTCTGATCATCGCCCTATGGATATTGAGGAAAAAGATGTTGAGTTTGATAATGCCGGTTTTGGAACAATATCGCTTCAAACAGTATTCCCCGCTTTAAACACCTGTTTTAGGGAAAATATACAAGAATTTATTAATGCACTATCTATAAAGACGAGAAAAGTTGTTGGTATAGAATCATATCCTATTGAGGTAAATTCATTGGTAGATGCTACGCTTTTTGATACAACGTCATCCTATATTTTTACCAAGGAATTAAATCTTTCAAAATCTCAAAATTCTCCTTTTTTCGGTAAAGAGTTGGTTGGAAGAGTATATGGAGTTCTGTTTAAAGATAAAATCACATACAATGATTGATGACCCATGTCAAAAAAATCCTTTTTAAAAGAATTTATTCGAGAAAATAAGAGTGTTGGATCCGTAACTCCAAGTTCGCGATTTTTGGTTTCAAAAATTTTAAAAAGCATTAATTTTAAGGAAATAAAAGTAATTGTAGAATTAGGTCCTGGAACCGGAGTTTTTACAAGGGAAATCATTAAGAAATTACCTGAAAATGTAATTTTTTTAGTTTTAGAAATTAATGAAATATTTTATTCTGACTTAAAAAAAGAGTTTAATCAACCAAATGTAATATTAATAAATGGTTCAGCAGATCAACTTTTGAAACATCTCAGAGATAATAAACTTGAATATGCCGATACTATTGTTTCATCGTTACCACTTTCAAATTATGATGAAGATTTCCGGAATTCAATTATTTTGGAGGCATATACAACTTTGAAGAGCAAGGGTAAGTTTATTCAATTTCAATACTCCATGCAATCAAAAAAAACTTTAAATTACCTCTTTAGAGAAGTTAAAATCGGTTTCACTGCCTTTAATTTTCCTCCTGCATTTGTTTATGTCTGTTCGAAATAGTAATTGGATTCATTAATGTTTTTTGTTACTGTAACCTTATGAAAAAAGAACATTCTATATTCTATGAAAAACATTTTGCTAATTCTTTTTACTGTAGGTTCTATTATTTCCAACGCTCAAGATAGTTTAAGTATTTTTTTTGAATTTGACAGTGATAAAATAAACAAGTTTTCCGAAGAAAAATTAAATTCTATCAAAGGGAAGTCAATCTCTGCAATTTTTGGATTTACCGATTCTCGAGGTAGTAATTTATATAATAAAAATCTTGCTCAAAAAAGAATAAATGCAACAATCAATTATTTGGGGATCAATCAAAATACTATTTCACAAATTTTTGCAAAAGGAGAGGATAACTTAATATCAACGATCCATGCAGAAAACAGAAAAGTGGTAATTTATTTTGCGGGCAGTTCCTTAACCTCTTCAGCCTTTCAAAGTGAAAAAAGTGTTCGTGATGAAATAGTAAAAGCAAAGGTTGGGGATAAGATAAAATTAAAAGCATTAAATTTTCAGCCCGGGTTGGACATACTTTTACCCGAAGCTGTCCCAACTCTTGAGGAATTACTGGAAGTAATGAAAACAAATCGAAACTTGGTAATACAAATTCAGGGGCATATCTGTTGCGCTACGGCCGATTTTTCCGACCTATCAACAGCGAGAGCATTTCGTGTTTATGAATATTTAATTAATAACGGAATTCAGTCTGAGAGAATCTCTTATTTTGGGTTCGGCGTTTCACAGCCACTGTACAAAATTCCTGAAAAATCAACAGTTGAGGAGATTGCTAATAGGAGAGTTGAGATTAAAATCATTAGTAATTAGCCTGCGGGCTTATTTATTTCAGTATAGAATTCTTTTAAATAGTTGGGTTCAAAGCTGCCAAGATCAACAAAATCTTTAGATAAGAACTTTTTAAAGGCAACTTCTACTTGACCTCTGGCAGATAAATAGGGAGCGTCATTAATTATTATATTTCTACCCTTCCAAAGAGAGGTTAGTTTCGTTCCGCCATCTCCGATACAAATAAACGGCTCAAATTCGCGGTATGAATTTTCGTCTAAAACATCTGAAGAAAGGGGTTTTATTATTTTTCTATTCGAATCATATATGCATGAATAGACCTCCATTCGACGGGCATCGAGCATTACGCAAATCGTTTCACCAGGGTATAAATGGCGGACACAACTTTCAAAGGAATGTAAGGTATCAATTGCAATTAATGGGATATTTTTTGCGTAGCAAATCCCTTTGGCAGTGGTCACACCAATGCGCAATCCAGTGTAGGAACCGGGGCCACTAGAAATTGAAATTGCAGAAAGTTGATTAATTGAAATACAGTTTTTAGTTAGAATATTTTGAATCAGCTCGGTTAGTTTCGTACCGTGGATATATTTATCGGTGTGAATTTCGAGAGTGTCTATGAGATTCGAGTTGACAGAAATTGCAACTGAACAGGTTTGTGTAGCTGTTTCTATGTGTAAAATAGTGCCCATGAATTAAATTTTTTCTTCCAACTTGAATCCAATACCATGAACATTAACTATACAGAGGGCTGTATCGTGTTTTAAATATTTCCTTATTTTGGTTATAAAAACATCCATGCTTCTACCTACAAAATAATCATCTTGACCCCAAACCGCGTTAAGAATAATATCACGCGGGGTAACTTGGTTTTTATATTTTATAAGGATTTTTAAAATTTGAGCTTCCTTTTTTGTTAGGGTTTTTTTAAAATTTTCCGATGTAAGTAAATAGTTTTCTGAATCAAAAGTGTATTTGCCCAGAGCAATGATTTTTTCCTTTTCTTCATCAACTTTAATATTGATTCTCTTTAATAGCGCCTTTATTCGAAGCCTCAACTCTTCTGAGCTAAAAGGTTTGGTAAGATAGTCATCTCCACCAACTTTAAACCCTTCAACACGATCTTCTGTCATTGATTTAGCTGTTAAAAAAAGAATTGGCACATCCGGATGAGTTACTCTTATTTCTTTAGCTAAGGTAAAACCATCTTTCCGAGGTAACATAACATCAAAAATGCATAAATGATAGTTTTTCGTATAAAATTCTTGAATTGCCTCAACACCATCAAGACAGAGTTTTACATCGTATCCCTGGGATTGAAGTTCGTCATTTAGTATGAATCCAAGATTAAAATCATCCTCTACGAGTAAAATACAAGCTTTCATAAATGGTTTGCACAGTTGAAGAAGTAATTCAATTTGATTATGGAATTAAGGGTCTAATTTTTTAAAAAGAAGCTTTAGTACTAAATCAGTTCACTTACTCTCTTTAAAAATAATAATTTTATATAAATACACGAGAATAGCGATGAAATTTTGAAAAAAAAATTGATTAAAGGAACACCAATCAAAAATTAAGAAAGTAAATTAAAGTTTAAGAAATCATTAAATTTTTATGAAAGTTTACTTAACTATACAGGTTCTTTTTTATCTTTATAAACAATGCCAGTAATTTTAGTTGTTGACGATGAAGAGGATATTCGTCAGATTTTGTCGTATAATCTGAAGAAAGAAGGTTATCATGTGATTGAAGCTTCTCAGGGAGATGAGGCCCTTTATCAAATAAACAGAAAAAAACCCGACTTAATACTACTTGACGTCATGATGCCTGGAATGGATGGTATTGAGGTTTGTGAGGTACTTAAATCAAATCCGGATAATAGCTCTATTTTGATTTGTTTCCTAACTTCAAGATCAGAGGATTACAGTCAAATTGCTGGCCTTGATGCAGGGGCTGATGATTACATAACTAAACCTATAAAGCCAAAGGTGCTCATTAGTAGAGTCAATGCATTACTTCGCAGAAGAGAAGATTCTGTAGTTGAAATGAAATTAACCCGAGGAATTGAAATTAATCGTGAAAAATATATAGTAGAAAAAGACGGCAATAAAATAAGACTTCCCAGAAAGGAATTTGAATTATTAGCTTTGCTTGCAAGTAGACCAGATTGTGTATTCAAAAGAGAAATTATCCTTGAAAAGGTTTGGGGAAATGATGTAATCGTAGGCGATAGAACGATAGATGTACACATACGCAAACTCAGAACAAAGGTTGGGGAAAATCATATAAAAACGGTAAAAGGCGTTGGGTACAAGTTTATTTCAAATCAATGATGTTGTAAAGCAAATTATTTTTTCCTTAAAGTTCTTTGTTCAATTCTTTTTTCAAATTTATTTCCCTTGAATATACGCTGAACGAATATACCAGGCGTATGAATTTGATTAGGGTCTAAGTGCCCTGCAGGGACAAGTTCCTCAACCTCAGCGATTGTAATTCCGCCAGCCATTGCCATCATAGGATTAAAATTTCTGGCAGTTGCTTTATAAATTAAATTGCCCTCTGTATCGCCTTTCCATGCTTTAACTATTGCGAAATCAGCGGTTAAAGCAGATTCTAAAATATGATATTTACCCCTAAAAACTCTGACCTCTTTATCTTTTGCAATTTCAGTTCCATAGCCAGCGGGCGTATAAAATGCAGGTATTCCTGCGCCACCAGCTCGACAACGTTCAGCTAATGAACCTTGTGGAATCAAATCAACTTCGAGTTCACCCGATAACATTTGCCGTTCAAACTCATCATTTTCTCCTACATAGGAGCTAATCATTTTTTTTATTTGTCTGTTTTGAAGTAAAAGGCCTAAACCAAAATTATCAACTCCAGCGTTATTCGAGATGCAGGTTAACTCTTTTACATTCATTTTAACCAACTGAGCAATTGAATTTTCTGGGATACCGCATAAACCGAATCCTCCAACCATAATGGTCATTCCATTTTCAACACCTGATAAAGCTTCTTCTACAGTTCTTATAACTTTATTCATGATTAGATTCCGAACGGGTTTTCATTTTTAAATTCTCGACCACCCTTTTCTTCACCTTTACAAGCATATCTATCTACGTCATAATTGGGGGGTTCAGGAAAATCATCTGTTGAAATACCAATTTTTGGGTCTGCATATACTTTATTCATAAAATACCCCCAAATGGGTAGGGCAAGAGTTGCTCCTTGAGCTAAACCAGTATATTCAATTCTGACGCCTCGATCTTCTGCTCCAACCCAAACTCCAGTTACTAATTCAGGTGTTAATCCTACGAACCAACCGTCTGAGTTATTTTGAGTAGTTCCTGTTTTTCCAGCCATCGGGTACTTGATTCCACCATAGGGTAAACTGCTTCTTAATCTAGTCCCTGTCCCGCGTTCTATAACCCCTTTCATGAGTTTAAGGGTTTCATATGCCGCGCTTTCATCAAAAACTTCTTTTGGATTTGAATCAGCACTGTAAATAACCCTTCCATTTCTATCTTCAATACGCATAATGGTTTGAGGCTTTATAAAGAGACCATGATTAACAAAAACACATTGTGCCCCCACCAAATCAAATAGAGAAATATCAACTGACCCCAAACACATTGCGGGTGTAATGGATTCGCTTGGGAGATTAATATCCATTGCTCTCAAAAATTTTGCAAGTGTTTTAGGACCGGCGAAGCCCCCCATTTGACCCATTAAATACGCGGTTGTTGGGTTGGAAGAGCTTACTAATCCTTGCCCTACTGTTCCAGTTCCCCCGCCTTTTGGGCACCATTTCCTACCTGTATTATTTCCAAGGGTATCGTAAATCTCAACACATGTTGAGCCACGAACAGGTGAGCAAGGTTTTGCAACTCCCATATTCATGGCGGGGGAATAAACAAATGGTTTCATAGTAGAACCAACTTGTCTTTTCCCTGTGCGAACGTGGTCATAGGCAAAATGCTTTATATCCACTCCGCCTACCCATGCTTTAATAAACCCTGTTTGTGGCTCAATTGAAATCAATCCAGCATGAATGTAACTTTTGTAGTAACGAATAGAATCGTCAGGGGTCATTACAGTGTCTATTTCTCCGCGGTAGGAAAAAACACGCATTTGAACTGGTCTTTTGAAATTATTCAATATTTCTTTATCGCTTGCCCCTTCTTTTTTTAATTGCCTGTAACGATCTGTTGATCGTCGGGCATTCTGCATAATAAGAGCTATGTTATCTTCTGATAATGAATTAGAAAATGGCGGGTTACGAAGTGTTTTAAAGTTACTGTTAAATAGACCTTGTAATTCATTTCTTAGGTGTCGGTCTACGGCATACTCAGCATGTTTTTGCATTCTTAAATCAAGGGTAGTATAAATCCTCAATCCATCAGCATATATATTGTATTTCAGACCATCTTCACGTTTATACATAAGCGAGCCGTCTGGATTTTTCTTTTCAAAAAGTTCTGTTAATTCTTTACGAAGAGCCTCCCTGAAATAAGGAGCAACACCGTCTTTATGATCCACTCTTTGATAGTCTAATACAACAGGTTTTATTTTTAAAGTTTCATATTCCGCACGACTTAATTTATGTTTCAAAGCGGGATTGTTTTTTTCGCTGTTTTTGAGCCATTGCATAAGCACTTGATTTCGTCTTTCAACCGCTCTTAAAGAGTCTTTTGCTCTTTTCTCATCAATTTCAGTTTTTGCAACTTTTGCAACATCGATGCCTTTTTCAAGAGCAATAAGCCGCTCATAATTTTTAATTTTTGGGGTATACGGGTTGTATAATGAAGGGTTTTTACACATTCCAACAAGCATTGCGGCCTCTTCTTTAGTGACTGTTTTAGCAGACTTATTGAAATAAATTTTAGCAGCATTTTCAATGCCCACACCATTATATAAGAAATCAAATTGATTTAAATACATCGTGATTATTTCCTCTTTTGTGAATCGTTTTTCTAGTCTAGTTGCAATAATATTTTCTCTTGCTTTTTCACCTATTCTTTTAAAAATATTATCATTCAAATCAATTTCTTCCTTTTTCCCAGTCATTTTGGCCAACTCTTCTCTTTCTCTTCGTTGTAATGTAAAAATGAGTTTTGATAATTGTTGAGTGATTGTGGATGCGCCCCCTGCTTTTCCGGCTCCTGAAACAGCTCTTGCAAGAGCCTTGAAATCAACTCCTGAGTGTTCAAAAAAGCGTTCATCTTCTGTTGAAATTAATGCATCTAATATGTAAGGGGATATATTCTTGTAGGTTGTACTTGTTCTATTTACTTTAAAATAGCGACCAATCGTATCGCCATCTTCAGCTAAAATTAATGACGCTTGCAATTCCGGCGGATTATCTAACATTGATACGGGAGGCATTGAATCTTCTGGTTGAAATATAAGAAGACAACAGATTAAAAGAAAAGGGATAAGAAGCACCCCCCAAAATATATAGACTGATTTTTTATTTTTCAATTGACTTTTTGGTTCATTATTTCCTTTCATTACAGGTAGCGGTTTATTTAGTATTAAACAAATTTAACGTAAAACATCCATTCTTTGACTATCTAATTTCAACAATATGAACATCATGATGGTGAAAGATAAAATAGACGAACCACCATAACTGAAAAATGGAAGAGGGATTCCTATTACAGGAGCAAACCCAATATTCATCCCGATATTAATTGCCACATGATAAAAAATAATCATAACAACGCAATAGGCGTATACTCGGTTAAATACTGATCTTTGTCTTTCTGCAATAAAAACAATTCGAATTAGAACAGCCGTGTAAATAGAAATAAGAATTAAAGAACCAAGGAATCCCCACTCTTCAGCAAAAGGGCAAAAAATAAAATCAGTTTCACTTTCAGGAACGTGATTAGCTCTGACGCTCGATACGGATGCATTTTTATAACCCTTTCCATTAATACCCCCAGAGCCAACCGCAGCCATTGCTCTGTTTCTATTGTAATCTTCGCCATCTGGATCTTCTCGCATACCTAAAAAGAATTCAATTCTCTCCTTTTGATGGGAGGCAAGGCTTGAAAACCCAAAATGAACGGTGAATGTTATTGTTAATGATAGGATATATCCCAAAATTATGGCGCTTGTTAAATTACTTCGATCTCTTTTTGAACTATACTGTTGTACCACAAAAAAGCCAATAAATCCAATTACTGAGAGAACTACAGTGATAAAGACGAATCCAGATATTTCAAAAGAGGGGAGAAAAACAAAGGAGACCGCTAATCTCGATAACAGAATTGTAAATATGGCGAGAACAATGATAATTAATGAAATGGGAATAAAATGAGTGCCTACCCAAGTTTGTTTAAATTTAACACCTGGGAATGAGTTTGTTATGTTTAAAATTATTGGATCAAAGGTAATTCCCTCTCTATATAAAACAAATAAAAATGATGTGAATACGACGAAAGTTCCGGCGTCTGGCTGTAAAAGAATTAAAATCATTGGAATTAAAATGATTGAAAACGCAAGTAAAACCACTCGATTATTTTGTACTTTTAAATTTGATTCACTTATAAATTTTGCAAGAACTAATGCGGCGGCAATTTTTGCAAACTCTGCGGGTTGAATTCCTAGCGATCCGATTCCTAACCAAGCCCTAGCACCATTAACTGCTGGCATAAATAGAACAATTACAAGAAGAAATAATATAACTCCGTAAATTGGTATGGCAAATTTTTTATAAATATCTGAATCAATTAGATAAACAATAAAACCAAAAAAAAGGGAAATACCTATCCATATAAGTTGCTTCCCATATAATTGTGAAATATCAAAAATATTAGGATAATTTTGATTAAAAGCTGCGGAGTAAAGAGTGGCCATACCCATTAATACGAGCGAAATAAGAAGAATAACTAAAATCCAATCTATTCGTCCAGTAATGGAGTTATTATTTCTCATTCTCTCTCTATTTCAATATTTGAAAGCTTAGCGTCAATAATTCGCTTTTCTTTACTTTCGTTCGTGATTTTCCCTGTAAGATATTTTTCAATAACTAAACTTGCTGTAGGAGCCGCCCAGGTTCCACCAAATCCCGAGTTTTCTATGAAAACAGCGATTGCAATTTTAGGATTATCCAAAGGAGCAAACGCTATAAAAACTGAGTGGTCTTTCCCGTGAGGATTTTGAACAGTTCCTGTTTTTCCAGCTATAATTATATCGGTTAATTTGGCTGAATTTGCTGTACCTCCGGGCTCATTTACAACCCTTCTCATCCCTTCAATTACTGCTGGGAAATATTTGGATTCTACCATAGTGTAGTTTTTTATTTTTAATCTTTCCAAAGGGCCTTTTCCTGATATAGATTTAACAAAATGAGGAGTATAAAACCATCCTTTATTTGCTATAATTACAGCAATATTTGCCATTTGTAGAGGGGTTAATTTAACTTCTCCCTGTCCAATCGAAATAGACTGTATACTGTTGAATTGCCAATTATGATGACCATACCATTTGTCGTAAAATGCAGGTCCTGGGATAAGCCCCTTTTTTATACCGGTAATATCTGTTTGAAGTTTAATACCAAGTCCAAAGCTATTCATATATTTTACCCACTTTGCTAAACCAATTTCGGCGTCTGCAAATGTGTTTTTCTTTTTTCCTTGTTGAATAATTTTTTTCATCACATAGTAGAAATAAGGATTACATGAATATTGAACAGCCTTTGGAATGTCAGTTGCCATTGCATGGCCATGACAACCAACCATACTTTTATTACATGGGAACCCAGTATTTTCCGTTATTACTCCTTCTTGCATTCCTACTAAACCCTGTACCAATTTAAATATCGATCCTGGAGGATATTCAGAAGCTAAAGGACGGGGATATAAAGGTAAATTGGGGTCTTTATTAAGTTTTGGATAATTTTGACTTATATTTCGTTTGCCAATCAATAAATTTGGATCAAAAGAAGGCGCTGAAACAAATGATAGGATTTCTCCTGAAGAGGGCTCTATAGATACTATACACCCTTTTTTATTTTGCATTAATTTCTCGCAATATGCTTGAAGGGAAATATCTATTCCCAAAATTAAATTAGCACCTGGTTTAGAAACAGTATCGTATTTTCCGTTTGCATAAGGTTGAATCGTATTATTCATAGCTGAAGCAACCACGTATTTTATTCCTTTTCTTCCTCGTAATTCTTTTTCATAGTACCGCTCAAGACCAGTTCTTCCAATATTATTTGCTGGTTTATAAAATCTATCTTTTTTAATTTCTTCGCCAGTAACTTCTGATAGATACCCTAAAATATTTGCCCCATTCGCAAATGGATAGCTACGCATACTTGTTGCTTCCTCGTAAAATCCCGGAAATTTATCTAAAAAAGGAGCAATTTTTAATATTTCATCCAATGTTAATTCTTTGAGGAAAGGGTAGGCCCTTGATTTTAAATAATTTGAAGTTCTTTTTTTGCTGTGTCTATTATAGTATGTTCCTTCTCCTTTTTTAATCTCCTCAAATCGAGCAAGAACTTGTTCTTTTGTCCAGCCAAGCATTTTTGCAAAAGCATTGGCGTCAAAATTATGTAATTTATCCTCTACAAACATTAAATTATAATAGACTTTATTGGATACAATTTGTTTATTATTCCGGTCAAAAATAGCTCCACGATTTGGCGTTATTTCCTTCCGTTTTTCTGCTATTTCTTGAGCTCGAAGCATCCAAGACTCATCTAGTATTTGCATGTAGAAAAGTCGGATAACATATGATATACCCACTAAAAAAATAAACACAATAATTACATACTTTCTACTTTCTGTATTCATCGGCTTTTTTCTTTTTTAAAGAAAATGTATTGTAAAATCATACAAACAATAAAAGTTATAAATGCGCTTAGAAAAGTTTTTTTCAAAGTAAAAAATAGTTCATCTAATCGAAAAGATTCTAATGCAAAAAACCAAAGATGATGAATAAGCAATAAAGGGCCAAATGTAACGAGGTGCCAACGAAATCCCATCCTTAATATGGTGGGTAGCTTGAGATTATCATATCCATCCCGAGGGGAAAAATTATTATAAATAGGGGGCCTTGCAATCGCCATTGCCAATGCAGCTGATGAGTGCAAACCAAAAGTATTCGAAAAAATATCTATAATAAAGCCAAGAAAGAAAGAGATTGTTAACATTGAAAAAACATTATTATTGAATGGCAATAATGCGATAAATAGAGGGTAAATCATAATATGAATCCCAAAACCAGGCTCTAAAGCATTAAACACAAATACTTGAAGCATAAATACTCCAAGAAAACGCAATATTGGCATTATTACAGTCTCCATTATTTTTTATTTTCGGCGGGTATATTTGCCTCCAATTTTTTTTGTTCCTCTTGCATGAGATTTTTTATTACATAAACATTTTGTATCGATCTGTAATCTTGCGAGAATTTGATAACTACATCCCATATAGGTTTCCCTTCAATGGGTAACAGTTTTTCCACTCTCCCAATAGGAATTCCTTTCGGAAAGATGCCCGACCCTCCTCGAGTGTAAACTAGACTATTTTTTTTTAGTTTAATATCAGTTGAAATACCAATTACAGAACCTCGCTGAGGATTAGTTCCTCCCCATTTTAAATAACCATGTATACCTGTAGGTTGAATTTCAACATCAAGATTGCTATTTTCCGATAAAACGGATTTTACTAAAGAAAAATATCTGCTTGTCATATAAATAATACCCACAACCCCATTATCTGAAAAAACACCCATCCCAACACGAACGCCCTGGCTAGAGCCAATATTTAGGGTGAAATAGTTATTTCTTCTTGTGATGGTAGAATTTATTACCTTCCCGGGGATAAAATCATAATGTTGTTTGTAAATAGTATCATTTTTTTGGACTAATTCTGAAGAAATTTTTACGTAATTTGAAAGTTGATTTTTCCGAAGTCTAATATTTTCTTGTTGAAGGACAACATTGTTTTCTTCTAAATGAAAAAACTTAATAAAATCATTTTGAAAATTTAAAAATGTACCAGAAATTGCCCACGTTGAAGTAAGGAACTGCCCTCGAGGGTATGAGATATAACTGAAGTAAAAGCTTAAGGCAATTACTTGAAGAAATATAAAGTATATGAATATCTTAAAGCGTTCTAAAAACGCGATCAAATTTCGCATAAACAAAGTTAAAAAACTCTGAATAACTATGCATGAAAAAAGAGAATCAATCGCGAATTAAAAACTGATATTTGCTAATATTTTTAAGCGCGATACTAGTTCCGCGTGCAACGGCCCGTAAAGGATCTTCTGCAATCCAAACAGGTAGCTTGGTTTTTTGTGAAATTCGTTTGTCTAATCCCCGGAGCATTGAGCCTCCACCGGCTAAATAAATGCCAGTTTTATAAATGTCTGCCGAAAGCTCAGGGGGTGTTAACTCTAGAGCACTTAAAATAGCTTCCTCTATTTTTGCAATGGTCTTATCCAAGGCGTAAGCAACTTCGGAATAGGTAACAACGATTTCTTTGGGAATTCCAGTTACAAGGTCTCGTCCACGTACAGCAAAATCTTCAGGTGGATTGTCTAGTTCGGGAATTGCAGCTCCGACTTCAATTTTTATTTGTTCAGCGGTTCGTTCTCCCACAAGCATATTGTGCTGACGGCGCATGTATTCTTCAATATCATTTGTAAAATCATCTCCCGCAATTCTGATGGATTTATCACATACTATACCGCCAAGCGCAATTACCGCGATTTCAGATGTTCCACCCCCAATATCGATAATCATATTACCCATTGGTTCTTCAACATCAATTCCGATTCCAATTGCCGCGGCCATAGGCTCATGAATAAGATATACTTCTTTTGCCCCAGCATGTTCAGCGGAATCTCTTACCGCTCTTTTTTCAACTTCAGTAATTCCCGATGGAATGCATATTACCATGCGAAGAGAGGGGCTAAAGAGGCTTCTTCCTGGATTAATCATTTTGATCATTCCGCGAATCATTTGCTCGGCACTCTGAAAATCGGCAATTACACCATCTTTTAAAGGCCTTACCGTCTCAATTAAACGATGCGTCTTACCATGCATTTGCTGAGCTTTTTTTCCGATAGCAACAACCTTTCCAGTCTGTATATCTTTAGCTACAATAGATGGTTCGTCCACAACAACTTTATCGTTCCAAATTATTAGTGTATTCGCCGTTCCAAGGTCGATGGCAATTTCTTGTGTAAAGAAGTTAAACAAGCCCATTTTTTGTCAATTTGATATTCTGTAATCGTTAAATTTTATATCTACTTCAAAACTATAAAAAGTTTTGTAAAAAGTTGCTAAAGTTAATGTTTAAAATGACGAGTTCCAGTAAAAACCATTTTTAATCCAACAGAATTGCAGTAATCTATTGATAATTGGTCTTTTATAGACCCTCCAGGCTGAATTACAGCTTTAATTCCAGCATTGTGCGCGATTTCGACACAATCAGGAAATGGAAAAAATGCATCTGATGCCATTACGGCACCTTTTAGGTCAAACTCAAATGAATTTGCCTTGCTTATCGCTTGCTTTAATGCATCAACACGAGACGTTTGCCCGGTGCCACTACCCAAAAGTTGCTTATTCTTAGCCAAGACGATTGTATTTGATTTTGTATGTTTTACAATTTTGTTGGCAAAAAGTAAATCTTCAATTTCTGAACTTGTTGGTTTCTTTTCAGTCTGTAATCTTAAATCGGATGAATTTTCACACATATCATTTCTTTCTTCTTCTAAAATACCGTTCAAGGCTGACCGGAGAATGGTTTTGGGCCAATGAAACGTTTTTTGTTTCAATATAATACGATTCTTTTTCGCTGTAAGAATTTCCAAAGCCTCACGCGTATATGAAGGCGCAATTAATACCTCAAAAAAGAGATCATTTATTGCATTGGCTGTTTTTAAATCTATTTCAGTATTTGATATTAGGACTCCCCCAAAGGCACTTACAGGGTCGCCGGCTAATGCATCATCGTACGCTTGACTAATTGTTTCTCGACTTGCTAAGCCACAGGCATTATTATGTTTTAAAATTGCAAATGTGGGGCCATCGAATGAGAAATCACGCATAAGATTAACAGCGGCATCAATATCTAGCAAATTATTGTAAGAGAGTTCTTTTCCGCTTAATTTATTAAAAACCTTATTTAAATCCCCGTGATAGGTTCCTTTTTGATGAGGGTTTTCTCCATAACGAAGAGGGGTACTATTGCTTTCACTAATTTTAAGGTACGGCTTTGTTTCTTGATTAAAAAACGCATAAATTTTAGAATCGTAGTGAGATGATATGTGAAACGCTTCGCATGCCAACTCTTTGCGTTGCTCCATTGTTGTTGCTCCATTTTGATTTCTTATAACCTCTAAAAAATTAGCATACTGATTTTTAGCTGGAATAATCACAACGTCTTTGAAATTTTTAGCTGCCGCACGAATCAGAGAAATCCCCCCAATGTCAATCTTTTCTATAATTTCTTCGTGTGTCCCCCCACTTGCCAATGTCTCTTCAAAGGGATATAAATCAACAATGACCAAATCAATTTCTGGAATTTCAAATTCATTGATTTGCTGAATGTCTGATTCGTTGTCTCTGCGATTTAAAATTCCGCCAAAAATCTTGGGATGAAGTGTTTTTACACGACCACTTAAAATGGAGGGGTAAGATGTTACATCTTCAACCGCAACGACGGGGATGTTTAATTCTTTTAAAAAGGCCTCGGTTCCTCCAGTAGAATAAAAAGTAACCCCCTGACTATGAAGGGTTCTTACAATTGGCTCTAATCCATCTTTATTGAAAACAGACACCAGTGCAGATCGAATTTTTTTTGTCTGTTGCATCTCAAAAATCAAGTTGTAAAGCTACTAAATTAAAACTTTAGTAAGATTCTGTTTATCGCTTTTTTTGAAAAAATAATGTGATAACCCCACTACAAAATGGATTTTTCTAAGTATTGCCCAAACCAATAGCAATCAGTAAATGAATTATAAAGAGGCACAGGCGCTATTCGGATAACATTTGGTTCGCGCCAATCAGCTAAAACACCTTCAGCGCTTAATTTATCAAATAGTGATTTCCCCTTTCCGTGAACCAAAATTGAAAGCTGTGATCCCCGTCTTCTTTTATCAGTAGGAGTGATTATTTCAAAAGCACAATGTTCTTTATTTCGCTCTGAAACATCGTGAATAATAAATTCAAGAAATGCGGTCAATAAATCTCTCTTTTTTCCAATCTGGCCCATGCCAGCTTTGTGAAATAATTCAAGTGCTGCCAAATGTGCTGCCATACCAAATATGGGAGCATTACTAAGCTGCCACCCCTCTGCACCAGGCATTGGAACAAAACCAGGCTCCATTTTAAAACGAGATTCCTTATTATATCCCCACCAGCCTGCAAAACGGGGTAATTCTGGTTTGTTGGCATGACGTTCGTGAATAAAAATTCCTGAAACCCCACCGGGGGAACTATTTAGGTATTTATATCCACACCAAGCTCCAAAGTCGATGTTCCAATCATGTAATTTTAAATTGATGTTTCCTGCGGCATGAGCTAAATCAAATCCTACAATTGCCCCAACGGAATGTCCTACTTCGGTGATTTTCTTCATATCAAATAATTGGCCCGTGTAATAATTAACGCCCCCAATCATTACTAATGCTAACTCTTCTCCCAGTTCTTCAATTTTTGCTAAAATATCTGTTTCACGAATTAAATGTTCACCTTCTCTTGGATGGACCTCTACTAAATTTTCCAATGATAGCTTGTGAAATTTAATCTGTGATTCCAGAACGTATTGATCGCTCGGGAATGCTTTTGCTTCGCACAATATTTTTGTTCTTTTTCCGCTTGGCCTGTAAAATGAAACCATTAACAAGTGTATGTTTGTGGTGAGCGAATGAGTGACAACAACTTCAATGGGTTTTGCGCCTACGATTTCAGCCGTATATGCCGTCAAATTTTCGTGATATGCGTACCAAGGTCTTTTGGCCATAAAATGTCCTTCTACACCAAGTGCGGCCCATGCGTCAAGCTCTTCTGTAATATATTTTGCCGTATTTTTGGGCTGAAGTCCTAAAGAATTTCCCGTTAGATAACAACATGGTTTGTCGTTAAAAGTTGGAAAATGGAATTGGTTTCTAAAGTTCTTCAATGGGTCTGCATCATCCATCTTTTGAGCAAAAGAAAGTGTGTTTTCAAAGGATACCATTTAGCACAATATATGATTAATTTTGTTATTACATACAAAGATATACAATATAGATTCCATGACACCAATTAAACGAACTGTTTCAGCCGAACTTTTTACAAAATCAAAGACATACTTTCCCGGAGGGGTAAACTCACCCGTACGAGCATTTAAATCTGTTGGAGGGACGCCCTTATTTATAAAAAAAGGAGACGGAGCTTATTTGTGGGATGAAGACGGAAATAAATTTATAGATTTTTGCTGTAGTTGGGGTCCGCTCATACTGGGCCACAATAACCCGAATGTATATAACAGCGTTATTTCGGCCATGGCAAATGGTGCAAGTTTCGGGGCTCCTACTCGATTAGAAAATCAATTAGCGGAATTGATATTAAGTCGCATTTCATTTATTGATAAGCTGCGTTTTGTAAGTTCGGGAACTGAGGCCGTTATGTCCGCTATTCGATTAGCTCGAGGTTACAGCGGAAAGTCAAAAATTTTAAAATTTGAAGGATGTTATCATGGACATGTAGATTCATTGATGGTAAAGGCGGGAAGTGGTTTGGTAACATTTGGTACTTCTTCAAGTGCCGGGGTGCCGGAGCCTTTGGCCTGTGAAACCATTGTTTTGCCGCTGAATGACACCGAAAAATTACGTAAAACGCTGGTTCAATTTAAAGAGGAATTAGCCTGTGTCATAATAGAACCGATTCCAGCCAATAATGGATTGCTCTTACAGGATAAATCTTTTTTGTCTTGTTTGAGAGAGTGGTGTTCCGAATTGGGGATTTTATTGGTTTTTGATGAAGTAATTTCTGGCTTTCGTGTTGCCTTCGGTGGTGCGGCAGAACTTTATGGTATAACCCCAGACATTGTCGTTTATGGAAAGATAATTGGAGGAGGATTACCCGTTGGGGCTTACGGTGCTAAGAGCGAAATTATGTCTTTTGTTTCGCCAGATGGGCCTGTTTACCAAGCGGGTACTTTATCGGGAAATCCGGTTGCCATGTCTGCGGGTATTGCACAATTGACCACTTGTAATCAACCGAAATTTTACGAAGACCAAGAAGCACGAACAAAAACAATGGTTGATTTAATTAACCAACATGCAGCCTCAAAAAAATACAATTTTGAAATTGTTCAAATTGGGTCTATTTTTTGGATTTCGTTTGCCGGTAAAAAGCGAATTCAAGATGCAGATGCAATTAATCCAGATATGTCTAAGTTCAACGAATTGCATGGGGCATTGTTAAATAGAGGGGTATATCTTGGGCCAAGCGGTTATGAGGTCGGTTTTGTATCCTTTGCCCATACACCGGAGATATTATCAATGGCAACGAGTTTATTTTGTGAGGCCTTGGATGATATTTATTCTTGATCACCTATCATCTTTTGTATTCCATCAATATTCTTATTTGCTTATATTTGTGTTAAAATGATAATCTTTAAAATTATGAAACGTTCTCTGCTTGTATTTACTTTAATTGTTTGTTCAAATTTGCTAAAGGCCCAAATTAGTCGAGATATGGCTATTGACAAGGTGCCGATTGTCAAATTCCCTAAAATTAATAGATTACAATTAGCACAAGAAGATGCAGTACGCGAAGCTCAAGGTGTTTTGTATCGTATTGGGGTTGCTCAACCAACTAATATTACAACTGAAAATGCGGGATATTGGGTGATAAATTCTGATGGGAGTAAAACGTGGATGTTGCGACTAATATCGGTTGAGGCAGAGGCCCTTAGCATTCTTTTTCAAACCTTTAAAATATATGGAGAAACCACATTTGATGTCTTGAATCTTGACGGGCGAAAGGTTCATAATACACTAACATCTGCAGATGTACAAGAATCGTTTACACAACACGCAGCATTGTGTCAAGGAGATGATTTAATACTTGTTTTACACGAACCTGTGAACACACAAAAATCTGAAATTTTAATTGATCGAGTAATGCACAATTATCGTTCAACCGGCTTTGGCAGAAAGGAAAAAATTAACGAATCCGCATCTTGTGAGGTCAATGTAAATTGTTCTCCTGTCGGAGATGTATGGCAAGACGAAAAAAAGGGAGTCGCCAGAATTCTTGTTGTTGAAGGAAATTTTACAGGATGGTG
>Ga0194127_10001095_pt1 | contig 40779 bp, 38 predicted proteins | sample TA2KigC100mmetaG_FD_148624 | JGI IMG/M metagenome (GOLD analysis project Ga0194127, IMG submission 148624) | Freshwater microbial communities from Lake Tanganyika, Tanzania - TA2015036 Kigoma Deep Cast 100m | ecosystem: Environmental > Aquatic > Freshwater > Lake | place: Tanzania: Lake...
GTCCATAAGCAAGGCGCCCTGGGCTCCCACCTCCATAGCATGCTTCGTCCCCCGGAGGGCTTCCTTCGTGGAGTTCGAGCCTGTTCCAGCCATGACAAAGGCTTTGCCCTTTGCCAGCCTTGCCGCCTTCGTGATGACACGATCGTGCTCTCTCCAGTCCAGAGTCGGAGATTCGCCTGTCGTGCCAGTAGGGATGAGATTGGCTCCGTTTTCTATCTGAAACCGGATGTTCTTCTCCAATCCTTCATAATCGATCTCCCCTTTTCGATTAAAGGGGGTCGCAATCGCCGTCCAAACCCCTTCAAACCTTTCAAGTCTCATTCTCCCACCCTCCTTGATAGTGATCGTCCATATCCAGTCATGATTTGATTCTTCTATTATCAATGAAATGAATTAAATTTCAAGAAGAAAAGATTCACAAATCAAATAATTTCTGATAGAATAATTGAAGCGCTTTCTCGGAGGCCTTGCCCTTGATCTCTCTGCGATTCCCCTTTAAATCTAATTTCATCACCCAATTTTTTTTCCCGCTGGACACTCCAATATAAACAAGACCAACGGGCTTTTCCTTACTCCCTCCTGTGGGGCCGGCAATGCCTGTGATGGATAACCCGAATGTGGTATGGAAAGCTTTTCGAACTCCTTGAGCCATTTTTTTCGCAACCTGTGGGCTTACGGCACCGTACCTTCTTATATCCGCCATCGGAACGCCTAAATGTTTTTCCTTTGACTCATTGCTGTAGTTGACCATACCTCCCATGAAGTAATCTGAGCTTCCCGAGATATCCGTGATGCGATCGCAAACCAATCCTCCGGTACAGGATTCGGCAATGGAGAGCGTCCAGCCTTTTTTTCTTAAAAGATCTCCGATAGATTTTTCTAATTTCATGTGAGAACCTTCCTTTGTTTGGCGAGATTAATCGCAATAGAACTGGTCATTCCCGCAAAAGCGGGAATCCAGAAAGAAACTGGATTCCGGGTCAAGCCCGGAATGACGATCGGCAAAAGACTTATATCATTTGGTATAAAAGATGGAGAAGGATATTGGCATAGACCCCGGCCATGACATCATCCAATACCACTCCAAATCCTCCCCTTACTTTTTCGAAACGGCGGATGGGAAAGGGCTTGAGGATATCGAAAAACCGGAAGAGAATGAAACCGACCAAAATGAAGAAAGGTGTCTTCGTCACCCAGAGCATGGTGATGAAGAAGCCTATCATCTCATCGATGACGATTCTCTGATCATCTTTTTTCCCGAAAACGGCCCCTGTCTTATCTGAAACCCAAATGGCAAGAAAGAAAAAACCGGCGAGAGTGATTTCATAAAGGGGGAATGGTATTTCCGAAAGGAAGAAATAGATGGGGATGGCAAGGAGCGTGCCCAAAGTCCCAGGGGCTATGGGGGAGTATCCCACACCAAGTCCGGTAGCCAGTATGGTGATGAAGTGAGTCATCTTCACATTGCGGATTTCGGAGTGCGGATTTCGGAATTCTAAAGCTCAATAAATCATAAACGAATATCAAAAAGATTCCGCATTCCGCAATCCGCAATCCGAATTCCGAAATCATTACAGTCTAACTGTGATTCCTTTTTCCTTAAGATACGATTTAACCTGAGCAATCGTATATTCCCGGTAGTGAAAGATAGAAGCCGCAAGAATAGCGCTCGCTTTTCCAAATGCAAGCCCTTCGTAAAGATGTTCCAGTGTCCCAACACCTCCCGAAGCAATGACCGGAATATCGACGTTTTCCGAAATGGTTCGGGTCAACTCAATGTCATATCCATCCTTCGTCCCATCCCGGTCCATACTCGTCAGGAGGATCTCGCCTGCCCCCAGCTCCTCCGTCTGCTTCGCCCAGAGGAGGGCATCGATCCCTGTCGGAACCCTTCCTCCGTGCGTATAAACCTCCCAGCCTTGCCCTCTTCTCTTAGCATCGATGGCAATGACAATGCACTGGCTTCCGAAACGCATGGACGCCCTCTTCACAAAAGATGAGTCTTTTACTGCTGCGGTATTGATCGAAACCTTATCTGCACCTGCCTTCAGAAGTTTACGGATATCTTCAAGACTCCTCACGCCGCCTCCAACGGTAAGGGGAATGAAGATCTCCTCTGCTGTCCTCCGAACGATATCAATGAGGATCTCCCTTTTCTCATGGGAGGCAGTGATGTCTAAAAAAGCGATCTCATCAGCACCCTGCTCATCATAGGCTTTTGCATTTTCAACAGGATCGCCTGCATCTTTGAGATCTACGAACTGGGTTCCCTTGACCACCCTCCCATCCTTCACATCAAGACAAGGGATAATTCTCTTGGCTAACATTTGTCCGTGCTCCTATGATGCCTTCACTGGAAAATGTTTCCTCCAGCCAAAATCATATTGGGGAGTTGGGGTAGTGGGGAGATGGGGTGAAAAATTCCACCTATCCCCCTATCTCCCTATCTTCCCATCTTTCTTTGCTAAGCGAATGGCTTCTTCTAAATCGAGGCTTCCGTTATAAAGGGCTCGGCCCGTAATCACTCCGATGATGCCATCGGACTCCATCTCCATGAGTTTTACGATATCTTCGATTCGCGAGACCCCTCCAGAGGCGATCACCGGGATAGAGGTGGAGCGAGATAAACTTCTGGTGGATTCCAAGTTTAAACCTGTGGACATTCCATCTCTCTCGATATCTGTAAAGATGATGGCCGAAAGTCCAACCCCTTCAAACTCCTTCACAAGATCGATCGCTTCGATAGAGGCCTCTTCTTTCCAGCCCTCTACCGCTACCTTTCCTTCTTTGGCGTCAATGCCGAGGATTACCTTTTTTGGAAATAGCTGGCAGGATTCCTTGAGCAGGCTACGATTTTTTAGGGCCGCTGTTCCGAGGATAACCCAGCTTGCGCCTGAGGAGAGATAATCTTCGATTGTTTCGAGATTTCTAATGCCCCCACCCACTTCGACAGGAATCGAGACGGAATGAATCATTTCTTTAATCAAGGAAGAATGGAAAGGCTTTCCTGTCACCGCACCATTGAGATCGACTATGTGAAGTCTCTCTGCTCCCTTCGACTCCCAATGCTTTGCCATCTCAATAGGATTCTCGGAATAGATTGTCTCCTGATCCATTCTTCCCTGGGAGAGCCTCACACATTTCCCATCTTTAAGGTCTATGGCCGGGATGATGATCATATTATACTCAATGACAAAAATTCTGTCTGATTTGTCATTCCGGGCTTGACCCGGAATCCAGTCCTTTTCTGGATTCCCGCTTTCGCGGGAATGACCTTTATTATGGCGATGAATGTCAGCATATTTACAATTGGTAATGAACCGAAATAATCTTTTTTTATTTTTCTTCCAGTTCCGTTGCTCCTGGAAGCCTTCTCAATGCCTCATCCATTCCTACGCTCGCCAGTTCCTCTGCGGTCAGCCAGTGGGCCTTTCTTCTGAAGAAGGAGCCGATCTTGAGAAGATTCTCGCTCAGCGGCCTCTGGGTTTCATCCATCCTCCCTCTCCACACCTCTGCACTGTCTTTTAACCGAATGAGATGGAGGTCGAATCCCACAGAGGCAGGTCGCTCCACACCCACGGAAGATCCAATCCTCTCCTCAAAACGGAAAACGAATCCGATGGCAACGAAATCACTGCCCAATTCCTTGCCCAATTCAATCGAGGAGGATTTGGGCCTTTCTTCGAAGATCCTCTTCTCCCTGCGAGAGAAACCCTCTTCGACCTTCTCCAACGGGATGACCTTAAAAATTCCTTTGACCTCTAACTTCTGATAGAGAAGCCTCGTCATCGTGTTTTGGGCGCTTGGCAGGACCTCTCCCCTCTGAAAGACCGTCTTGCAAACCGGGCAGAAGGCTTCCCGCTCAACAAAGAAGGGAAGGATGACCAGCCGGGGTTTCTCCTCGGCAGTCGCTTCGGGAACCCCCAAAAGCATTAAACCTAATAACAGGACGATCAACCCATGGCCAGAAAGGATTTTCTTCATCTCTTTACCTCTTATACCCCCCTTCATCCCCCCTTAAATTAAGGGGGGATGAAGGGGGGTTACATATCTGTTCATTCATTTATGGCTATACGACTAAACAACGATGAAACTACTTTTTAACCCCAATCTTCTTTGCGTCCTCTAAGAACTGGGCAATGCCCTTGTCCGTTAGGGGGTGTTTTGCCATCTGTTCGATGATGGCAGGCGGAATGGTCACAATCTCCGCACCCATTCGCGCCACCTCTATCACATGAATGGGGTTTCTCACACTGGCGACGATGATGCGGGTCTCAATCTCATCGTAATTATCATAAATCTCCCTGATCTCTTGGATCAATTCGAGGCCGTTGAAACTGATATCGTCGAGCCTTCCTATGAAAGGACAGATATAGGTCGCTCCTGCCTTTGCCGCGAGAATGGCCTGGCTCGCCGAGAAGAGGAGCGTCACATTCGTCTGAATCCCCTCTGTAGATAGAATTCTCACTGCCTTCAATCCCTCCTGATTGATGGGAATCTTGATCACGATCTCATCTCCCCAGGTGGCAAGGACCTTGGCTTCCTTCACGATCTCTTCACAGGTGGTGTCTGTAACTTCCACATTCACAGGCCCCTTCACTTCTTTTGATATCTTTCGAATCAATGTCTCAGCGTCCTCTCCTTCTTTTGCCAGAAGTGTGGGGTTGGTGGTCACGCCATCGACCAGACCGAGCGCCTTGGCCTTCTTGATCTCATTCAGATTCGCCGTATCAATAAATATTTTCACCCTTCTCCCTCCTCCCTTGATGATTAAATTCGAAATCTGAATATCGAAATTCGAAACAAATCCGAATTCCAAATTTTCAAAATCCAAAATATAAACAATTTAGGGAACCTCTAATAATTCCAGATTCGTCACTCCTGCGAAAGCAGGAGTCCAGTGATATCAGGAAGTTCTGGATTCCGGCTTTCGCCGGAATGACATTTTTAGAGGTTACCTTTAGAATTTTGGTCATTTGAAATTGTTTCGAAATTCGGATTTCGTGCTTCGAAATTAGAAGTTTCTCGTTTAAGTGATTCCCCACCCTCCGACCAGGTCGTGAATGGCTTTGGTCTGGCGGAGAAGTCCCTCCATCTCATGGAGAGGAATCATGCTCGAGGCATCACAGAGGGCTTCAGCCGGCCTGGGATGGGTCTCGAGAAAGAGGCCATTGCAACCCGCAGCCATGGCCGCACGGGAGAGATGGGGAACATACTGCGGGCTTCCGCCCCTCGGGTCTTCGCTCGGAATTCCGTAATTTCTCACCACATGCGTGGCATCGAAGATGACCGGACAGCCGATCCCCTGCATGATGGGAATGGAACAGAAGTCCGAAATCAATTTGTTATATCCGAAACAGGTCCCCCGCTCCGTGAGAAGGACCTGCCGGTTTCCGGTGCTGTGGATTTTCTTGACTGCGCCGGCCATATTCTCCGGTGCAACAAACTGCCCCTTCTTGATGTTGACCACCTTGCCTGTCTCTCCTGCTTTGAGAAGAAGGCTGGTCTGCTGGCAGAGAAAGGCCGGAATCTGAATCACATCTAACACTTCCTTTGCCTGATCCACATCTTCCATCCGATGCACATCGGACAGAACGGGAAGGCCGAACTTCTCCTTCACCTTTGCAAGAATTTTCAATCCCTCTTTAAGTCCCGGGCCTTGATAAGATTTCTCCGAACCCCGGTTATCCTTTTCATAAGAGGCCTTGAAGATCAGGGGAATCCCCAGCTCTTTGCAGAGCTCCTTTAAATCTTTTGCAATCTTTAGGACGATGGCTTCCCCCTCTATCACGCATGGACCTGCGATCAGCGCCATGGGATTTCCTTTTCCGATCCGAATTTCTCCAACGTTTACTTCGTTCATAATAGTCCCCATAAGCATTATTCTGTCATGCTGATTTTAGTTCAGCATCTCCGTTCTTATTAACGGTCTCAAAATAGGAAAGACATTGATTTGTAAGATCCCAAAACAAGTTCGCGATGAAAAACAAAAAATCAAACTGCCTTCGCAAAGTTCTCCAGTATCCTCAATCCCTTCTGCTGACTCTTCTCCGGATGGAATTGGGTCGCAAAGATGTTCTCCTTCCAGATGCTCGAAACAAAGGGAATCCCATATTGGGTGATCGTTGAAGTCCATTGTCCTTCCTCCGGAACCACACAGTAGGAGTGGACAAAGTAGAAGAAATCCCCGCTCTTTAATCCTTGAAGCAGAGGGGGCTCCCTCTCCTTTTCAATCGTATTCCATCCCATGTGAGGAACCTTATGTTCGGGATCGGGCCGGAATCTCACGACCTTTCCTTTGATCAGGTCAAGCCCCCTCTTGTGTCCGAACTCCTCGCTCTCTGAAAATAGAATTTGAAGGCCAAGGCAGATGCCGAGATAAAGTTTTCCTTTCTCAACGGAACGAAGGATGGGTTCGATCAATCCGTACCTCTCCAGATTCTCCATGCAGTCCTTAAAGGCGCCCACTCCCGGAAGAACGATTGCTGAAGCCCCGGAAATCTCCCTTTTGCTCCGGGTCACGCTGGCTTCAAACCCGACCCGCTCGAAACCCTTCTGAACGCTTCTGAGGTTCCCCATCCCGTAGTCGATGATGACGATCTTTGGTTTCATAGCTCTTTTGGGTTTAATTCCGGAATCCGAAATCCGAATTATAAGACTCCTTTTGATGATGGCACACCCATTACTCGCTCATCCATAGAGACGGCCTCTCTCAACGCTCTTCCCAGTCCCTTGAAAACAGATTCCACCATGTGATGGCTGTTCCGGCCATAGAGGAGATTGATGTGAAGCGTCATCCTTGCGTGATTGGCAAGGGCCTTTAAGAACTCCTCCACCAGTTCCAGATCAAAGGTCCCGACCCTGGATCGCTTAAGCTTCATATGATAAACCAGGCATGGCCTCATCGAAAGGTCCAGGGTGACGGCGGCCAGGGTTTCATCCATCGGGATCAAACCCAATCCATAGCGCCAAATCCCCTTTGCCTCTCCCAATGCCTTTCGGATGCCATCTCCCAGACAGATTCCCACATCTTCCACGGTATGGTGGGCATCCACACCGATATCCCCTTTTGCCCTGATCGAGAGGTCCATCCGGCTGTGATGGGCCAGCAGGCTGAGCATATGATCGAAGAAAGGAATGCCTGTCTGGATCGAGTGTTTCCCGGAACCATCCAGATCGATCTTTAGGAAGATGTCTGTCTCTTTCGTCCTCCGCTTCACCTCTGCCTTCCGATGTCTCTTCATCTGATCTCCCCGTTTTGAAAAATCGTTCATCAGTTAAACTTTCCCTAAAAATGCGATCGCATTTTTAGGAGAAGTTCTTTGTCAGCCTCTCACTGGGCTCGTTTCTCAACCCTGCTACCACCAAGATCTCTTCATTCTCATCTGAACCGACCGATAGTGTCCTTCCAGCCCCTCCCACTCCGTAAATCTCTTTATATCCCCTTCAAATCGCTTCAACGCCTTTTTACTAAATTGCATCAGGTTCGTCTTTTTCTGGAAGTCCTCCACGCTCAGGGCCGATGCGTAGCGGGCTGTGCCTGCTGTGGGAAGAATATGATTGGGCCCTGCCAGATAGTCTCCGATAGCTTCAGGAGTATGGGGACCGAGAAAGACGGCTCCCGCATGTTTCACCGACTTGGCCAGGCGTAGAGGATTCTTCACGCTCAGTTCCAGATGTTCGGGTGCGATCCTGTTTGCCAGTTCAATGGCCTGGTCGAGGTCTTTGACGATCAAAATAGCGCCTCTCTGGCGGAGGCTTTCGCGTGCGATCTTCTCCTTCTTCAGGGTTAAGAGCTGTCTCCGGACCTCCTCTTCCACTTTCCTTGCAAAGGATTCGGATGGAGTGATCAGGATGGAGAGCGCCCTCTCATCATGCTCTGCCTGGGAGATGAGGTCGGCCGCCACAAAGGCCGGAGGAGTCTCTCCGTCAGAGATGATCACGATCTCGCTCGGTCCGGCCACCATATCCAGATCCACAGCGCCATAGACGAGCCGCTTGGCAATAGCCACATAACGATTCCCAGGACCCACAATCTTATCCACCTTCGGAATCGTTCCAGTGCCATAGGCTAAGGCTCCGATCGCCTGAGCTCCTCCTACGCGAAAGATCCGATCCACTCCAGCCAGATCTGCGGCCACGAGAACCGCAGGGCTGATTCCCTCCGGATGAGGAGGCGTAGCAATGATGATCTCCTTTACGCCCGCCACTTTTGCCGGAATGGCGGCCATGAGCACGGTCGATGGATAGGATGCCTTTCCTCCCGGTACATAGATCCCTATCCTCTCAAGAGGTTTCACAACCTGTTCGATTCTGATCCCCTCTTCAATCCATTTGACCGTCCATCTCTTCTTCGAAAGCTCGTGAAATCTCCGGATACGATGGCCGGCTTTCTTCAGGGTTTCTAAAAAATCGCGAGGGATCCTCTTGCGGGCCTCCTTTATTTCCTTCCTCTTCACCTCGAGTTGAGAAAGGGTGAGCCGAACATTGTCAAATCGTTGCGTGTAGCGAAGAAGGGCCTCATCCCCCCTTTTCTTCACATCCCTCAGGGTGGATCGGACCTCTCCTTCAAGGCGAGGGGGATCCCCGGCAATCCGGCTCTCCACCCCTGAAAGATATTGTTCAAATTTTTTCTCTCCGGTTCGAAAAACCCTCATTGAAAAACCCCTTTGAATCTTCTCTTTCATTCCGAAATCCGCACTCCGCAATCCGAAATCTTATTCTCCTTCTTTCACCCTCTTAATATTGGCGCCGAGTCCGGCCAATTTCTTGTCCAGCCCCTCATACCCTCGATCCAAATGATAGACCCTGGAGATCTCTGTCACACCATCAGCGGCAAGGCCGGCAATAACGAGGGAAGCGCTCGCCCTCAGGTCGGTTGCCATGACCTGGGCTCCGCTCAGGCTCTCCACGCCCTGGATAATCGCGGCATTTCCCTGGATCCGGATATCCGCCCCCATTCTTTGAAGTTCGTTCACGTGGATGAAACGGTTTTCAAAGATCGTTTCAGTGATGATGCTCAATCCCCTGGCAAGCGACATCAGGGTTATGAACTGGGCCTGCATGTCTGTGGGGAATCCGGGATAGGGTTGTGTCTTTACATCGACGCTCCGGATCCTGCGGCTTCCTACCACCCTCACCCCCTCTCCTTCGGGATCGATTTCCATTCCCGTCTCTCGCAATTTATGGATGACCGCTTCCATACTGTGGAAGGGACATCGATGGAGCTTGATGTTGCCGCGTGTCAATCCGGCCGCCACCATCAGTGTTCCTGCTTCGATCCGGTCAGGGATGATCGTGTGCTCTGTCGCATGAAGGGATTCCACGCCTTCGATCTCGATGAGGCTCGTTCCCGCCCCCTCAATCCTCGCCCCCATCTTTTTAAGTACGCCGGCTAAGTCAACCACCTCCGGCTCCATGGCGGCATTTTGCAAAACGGTCTTCCCTTTGGCCAGCGTGGCGGCCATCATCAGGTTCTCCGTTCCGGTCACCGTGACCGTGTCAAACGAGATGTCGGCTCCTTTTAACCGGTCCGCTTTCGCCTCCACATATCCCTTGCGGAGATCGATCTTGGCTCCCATTGCTTCAAGCCCCATGAGGTGGAGGTTGATGGGTCTTGCGCCGATGGCACACCCCCCGGGAAGGGAGACCCTCGCCTTTCTCATTCGAGCCACCAGGGGGCCCAGGACGAGAACGGAAGCCCTCATCGTTTTCACCAGTTCGTAAGGGGCCTCATCGTTTGAGATCTCTGTCGCATCGATCCGATAGGTTCCGTTATCCTCCCGGACCTTGGCTCCGAGATTCTTCAGGACCCTCGCAATGGTCACGATATCCCTCAGTTTGGGAATATTGTGGAAGAGGTTCTCCCCCTCTGCGAGGAGGGAAGCGACAAAAATGGGAAGGGAGGCATTCTTAGAACCGCTCACCTCCACGTCTCCGATCAACCTCTCCCCGCCCCGAATGACGATCTTATCCATTAAACACTCCGTTTAAAAATTCCAATCACCAAATCCCAAACACCAAATAAGCTCCAATTTTCCAATAACCAAAAGATTTTCAAAATTGGATTGGAATTTGGATATTGGTTATTATTTGGTGATTGGTGATTGGTGATTGGTGATTGGTCATTGATTATTCTTTAAGCTTTGCCTTCACCACTCTCTCAATTCCGGCAAGATCTTTCACACATTCTGGCTTTTGAAAATGACCCTCCGTCCCGATCATCTCAGAAACGCTGTCCGCTTGAGTGCTTCCTATCTCCAGGAGGAGCCACCCTTCCCTCTTCAGATAAGAAGGAATCTGAGAAATCAACTTTCGATAAACCTCCAGACCGTCCTTCCCGCCCTGCAGGGCGATGAGGGGTTCATGATTTTTTATCTCCCCTGCCAGACCGTTTATTTCCGAATCTGGGATATAGGGAGGATTCGAAAGGATCAGGTCAAAGGTTTCTCCCTGATGGAAAGGTTGAAGGAGATCGCCCTTCACGAACCCGATCTTATCGGAAACACCCGCCTGTGTCGCATTCTCCCTGGCCACGATGAGCGCATCCCCTGAGAGGTCGGTGGCAACAAGAAAAATTTTCTTCACTTCCTTTGCTAGTGAGATGGCGATGGCTCCGCTTCCCGTCCCCAATTCTAAAACAGATGGATTTTTTTTGGAAGAAATATTTGCGAGGATCGAAAGAGCCTCTTCAACCAGATGTTCTGTCTCCGGTCTTGGAATCAGGACCCGAGAATCCACCTTCAGGTCGATGGACCAGAATTCCTGATGTCCCAAAATATATTGAAGGGGCTCGCCGGAACCTCTTCTCTGGACCAAACCCTCAAGCGTCTTTCTCTCTTCCTCCCTCACCTGGCCGGGGAGACGGATGTAGAGTTCCTCTTTGCTGAGGCGCATCGAGCAGGCCAGCAGAAGCTCCGCATTGAGCCGGGGATTTTCGGTCCCGTGGTCTTTTAAATAATCGGTCGCCCAGTTCAGTGCTTCCAGGACAGTCATCGTCAACCTCAAAAGGGTTCAAGGATTCCAGGGTCCGAGAGTTCTAGTTTTTTCCTTAAAACATAGGAGTTCACTCGACTCCCCGAACCCTCGACCCCTTGAACCCTATTCCTCATCCTTTGAGCGCTTCTGCCTGATAGTGGGTGGTCAGTTTATGGATGATCTCATCGATCGCACCGTCTAACACCTCGCTTAACCGGTAGAGGGTCAAACCGATCCGGTGGTCCGTCACCCTTCCCTGTGGAAAATTATAGGTCCGGATGCGCTCGCTCCGTTCCCCGGTCCCCACCTGATTCTTTCTCTGTGCCGAGATCTCCTTCTCTTTCTCCTGCCTCGCATTGTCCAGCAATCTCGCTCTCAGAATTTTAAGGGCCTTCGCCTTATTCTTATGCTGAGACTTCTCGTCCTGGCAGGTGACCACCATATTCGTGGGAAGGTGGGTGATCCGGACAGCGGAATCCGTGGTATTGACGCTCTGACCCCCGGGACCCGAAGACCGGAAGATGTCGATCCGGAGGTCGTTCGGATCGATCGCCACCTCCACCTCCTCTGCCTCCGGAAGGATCGCCACTGTCACCGTTGAGGTATGAATCCGGCCCTGGGACTCTGTGACGGGAACCCTTTGAACACGGTGAACGCCGCTCTCATACTTCAGCCGGTTGTAGACCCCCTTGCCTTCGATCAGGGCAATGATCTCTTTGAACCCTCCCACACCCGTGAAACTTTGGCTCATGATCTCCACGCGCCACCGGTTCTTCTCCGAATATTTTCCATACATTCGGAAAAGGTCGGAAGCAAAGAGCCCTGCCTCATCTCCTCCGGTTCCTGCCCGGATCTCAATGAGGATGTTCTTCTCATCATTAGGGTCTTTCGGAAGGAGGGCCGCCCGAAGGTCCTCCTCCAGCTTCTCTTTCTTTTCGGTGAGCCGATGGAGATCCTCCTTGATCATTCCTTTCATCTCTTCGTCTTCGTCACCGGCGAGGAGCTGACGGTTTCCCCTGATCTCTTCTTCCAGTTTCTTCCATCTCCGGTAGAGGTCGACCACCTTTCCCAGTTCCGCAAACTCCCTGCCCACCTTCTGAAGTTCTGCCTGATTGTTGATCACTTCAGGCTGGCTCAGGAGGTGGGAGAGTGTTTCATGCCGGCGCTCCACCTCTTCTAATTTCTCAAACATCTTCGTTCCCTCTATAATAATTGCAAATGTTAAAATTTAAATGTCAAATGAATGCCAAAAGAAAAAAATATGGAATGATGGAACATTGGAATATTGGGTTTAGAAAAAAGTATTTTCACTCTTACGCATTATTCCAACATTCCATTATTCCAGGACGTCGTTTTTACTGTCGTCGTCTCTCCATTTCCAGCACCTCCTGAAGGGCACGCAGGGCCACCTCGATCTGGGGCTCGGTAGGCTCCCGTGCCGTAAGCCTCTGGAGCCAGAGCCCGGGTTGGATGAGAAATCGGATCCCTCTCCGGTTTCGCTTTCGATCGGCAAACCGGATGATCTCATAGGAGAGCCCTGCGATGAAAGGAATGAAGACCACACGGGAAGCCACTTTATATCCGAATGGAAGGTGGTGGGGGATGAGAGCAAAGATTAGGACGCTCACCACCATGACGATGAGGAGAAAATTCGTTCCGCACCGGGGATGGAGATAACCGAATTCTTTCACCCGTTCGACACTCAATGTCTCACCCGCCTCAAAGGCAAAGATCGATTTGTGTTCGGCACCATGGTATTGGAAGACCCGCTCAATCTCCTTTAAAAAGGAGATGGCCCGGATATAGGTGAGAAAGAAGGCCAGCCTGATGAGGCCATCCACCAGGTTGAAGAGCAGTCCGCTCGTCGAAAGAATCGGAAAGACCCACCTCAACCCCTTCGTTAAGAAGAGAGGGGCGAGAAAGAAGAGAAAGATGCCAAAAGAGAGGGCTAGCGCAAAGGTGAGGCCCATCGCTAAGGAGCTGATCTCCTTCTGCCCTTCCTCTCCAGGGAGGGCCTGGTTGGCGGAGAAATGGAGGGCCCGGATCCCCAGGCTGAGGGCTGAGATCAGGGTGATGATTCCCCTCACCAAGGGGAATTTAAATAAGAAGCTCTTCTCAGAGAAAAAGTTTAATCCCTCCTTTTTTACGACTATTTCTCCGCCGGGCTTCCGGACGGCAATGGCCATGCAGTGGGGAGATCTCATCATCACCCCTTCGATCACGGCCTGTCCGCCGACGCGAAGCGGTCCTTCCTCTTTTTTGGAGATAATACCGCTCCACGGGAAACGCCTCTCTCCGGAGCTCCTTCTCCCTAAAGACATCTTCATCCTCCGAATAAACTAATGCTGAATGGCTGGTTCGAATAAAGGTTGGGAAGGAATCGGTCGTGGGCTTGGCCGGGTGTGCCACCACCCGGGATCCGAAAATCTTCGTAGAAAACCACAAAGAGGGTTGAAGGGATCAATCTTTCTTTTCAATCGTCTCTCCGTATTTCTTCTTAAACCGTTCGATTCTGCCTGCGGAGTCCACAAATTTCTGTTTGCCGGTGTAGAAGGGATGACAACTCGAACAGATTTCAACATGGATCTCCTTTTGCACGCTCCGTGTCTCGAAGGTCGCTCCACAGGCGCATTTGATCACCGCATCATAAAGCTTGGGGTGGATATCCTTTTTCATCTCCATAACCTCCAAATCTACTTAACTGATTTTTTGAAGATTTTCAACAATTGGCGCAGATTTCAAATATGTCCCCATTACAGTCCGTTCGTGGTAAACCCTCCGGCAAACCGTTCGTCCTGAGGCTCTCGAAAGATGAACAGAACTCCTTAATACGGTTCGCCCTTCGATCCCGCATAGGCGGGACTCAGGGTGAACGGGGTATGTAAAGAAGCGTTAGATTCACTACACTATTGATTCATCGAATCGAGAAAGTCCCTGTTGCTCTTGGTGGCATGCATCTTGTCGAGAAGGAATTCCATGCTGTCCACCGAGTTCATCGGCTGGAGCACCTTTCTCAGGAGCCAGATACGGTTCAGGTCACTGGGGGCCAGGAGGAGCTCCTCTTTCCGTGTGCCGGATCGCTGGATATCGATCGAAGGAAAGACCCTGCGGTCCACCAGTCGCCGGTCCAGGTTGATCTCCATATTTCCCGTACCCTTGAACTCCTCGAAGATCACCTCGTCCATCCGGCTTCCCGTATCGATCAGGGCTGTGCCGATGATCGTGAGGCTTCCGCCTTCTTCAATATTTCTCGCCGCACCGAAAAATCGTTTGGGTTTCTGTAAGGCATTGGCATCGACCCCGCCGGAGAGAATCTTCCCGCTGGGTGGAACGACCGTATTGTAGGCCCTCGCCAGACGGGTGATGCTGTCGAGAAGGATCACCACATCCCTCTGATGTTCCACCAATCTTTTCGCCTTCTCAATCACCATCTCCGCCACCTGAACATGGCGCTGGGCCGGTTCATCAAAGGTGGAACTGATCACCTCGCCATCGACGGAGCGCTCCATGTCGGTCACCTCCTCGGGCCGTTCATCGATGAGGAGAACAATGAGGGTAATCTCCTTATGATTCTTTGTAATGCTGTGGGCGATCGCCTGAAGAAGCATGGTCTTGCCTGTCCGGGGAGCGGCGACAATGAGACCTCTCTGCCCCTTTCCAACGGGGGTGAGCAGATCCATCACCCGGGCAGAGTAGTTGTTTCTCTCTCCGTCCATCTCCAGGGAGATCTTTTCCTGAGGATAAAGAGGGGTCAGGTTATCGAAGAGGATCTTGTCCCGCGCCACCTCCGGGTCTTCATAATTGACCATCTCCACCTTCAGCATGGCAAAGTATCTTTCCGTGTCTTTGGGGGGACGGATCTGACCGGAGACCGTGTCGCCGGTTCGCAGGTTAAATCGCCGGATCTGGGAGGGCGAGATATAGATGTCGTCCGGCCCCGGCAAATAATTGTAATCAGGCGCCCTCAGAAATCCGAAGCCGTCGGGTAGGATTTCCAGCACCCCTTCCCCAAAGATCAGGCCGTTCTTCTCCGTCTGGGCCTGAAGGATGGCGAAGATGAGATCCTGTTTCCTCATCCCGGTCGCCCCTTCGACATTGAGTTCTCTTGCGATCTTTGTCAGTTCATTGATCTTCTTCTTCTTTAAATCCTTGATATTCATAGTCCTTCCTTTTATCCTCCTCTTTTACCTTAACGTTGTAAAAATTTTGTTATACGGCCATGGGTGAATCCCGCCGAAGGCGGGAGTTCGGGGCGAACCTTTAATGGTATGGGCACCCACGTTTCCGACACCTGATAAGTTTCCCCTTTAGAGAAGTCCTCTCGTTCCCTTAACATGTCAATTCAACCGCCATCCGAAGTCCCGCCCTTTGCGGGATTCACCCATGGCCGTTGATGCAATGGTTAGGTTTACTTATCGGTTGGTCTCCTTCTCTTTTGAAGGGCGATCCTCCTCATTTCTTGAAATACCTCTCTAACTCTTCTCCGGGTCGTCTCGATGGACCCCTCATTTCGAATGACGAAGTCCGCCGCTTTCGCCTTCTCCTTAAGGTCCATCTGGGAGGAGATGATCCTCCGTGTCTCCTCCTCGCTCATGCCTGCCCTCTTCTTCAGCCTCTCTATCTGTTGTGTCTCCTTCGAGGTGATGACCACAACCCTGTCCACCTCCCGATGAAACCCCGTCTCCACCAGCAAGGGAACGTCGAAGACGACAATGGCCTGAGGGTCTTTCCGTCCAATCTCCCTTGCCCTCTTCCCCATCTCCTTTTTGATCCGGGGATGAAGGATCCCGTTCAATAATCTTCTCTGCCCGGAATCGGAAAAAGCCTGTTTACCCAATCTCTTCCGGTCTATGGTTCCATCCTTTTCAAGGATCTCTTTTCCGAAGACCCGGGTGATTTGCCTCCACGCGGGGGAATAGGGCTGAACCAGCTCCCTGGCGATCTGGTCTGCTTCGATGAGGTAGGCCCCTTCTTCTTCAAACATCCTGGAGACCGTTGTCTTGCCGCTGGCCACTCCTCCCGTCACTCCAACAATGAGCATCCCTCTCACTCTAAAAATTAGTTTCAGGTCAAGGCTCAGAAATTGATCATTACTCGTCTCAATCTTAACCTCAACCTTAACCTTTCTGATTAAATGTCGAGGCGCTGGACAAAAAGGGCATTTTCTTCGATGAAGTGGCGGCGCTGTTCCACTTCGTCGCCCATTAAAATGCTGAAGGTTTCGTCCGCTTCGATGGCATCCTCCACCCTCACCTTGAGAAGGGTTCGTTTCTCCGGATTCATCGTCGTCTCCCAGAGTTGTGCGGGATTCATCTCTCCCAAACCTTTATACCTCTGAATGGAGAGCCCTTCCCTTCCCAGGTGGCTCAGGGATTGAAGGAGGTTTTCCATCCTCTCAACCATCACCTTCTTTTCCTTCTCCAACAGGATATAGGGCGGGGGCGCTATCTCCTGAATCTCCTGATAAACCTGAAAGAGGTTCCGGTATTCGACCGATGCGATGAGATCCCATTGGACACGGCATCGAAGGCTTTTCCCCCCGTTCGATTCCTGAACCTCAAAGCCGTAGAGGTTATATTCTTCATCCTGGTAGAGATCGAAGACTTCAAATCCAATCTTTCTCAGGCGCTTCTGGAGATCAGCGATCTTTCCCTTCTCCTCAAAGGTCGTTTTGCTCCGGACCTCCTGCTCCAGAAGAAAGTGGAGAAGAGACCGCGGGGTGCCCTTCTTCTGGAGCCTCTGGGTCAAATCGTGAAGGAGATAGATCTTTTCCAGCAATAAGGCCAGCCTCTTTTCGGGCAGCTTCTTCTTCGTCTTTTCCACCGTCACTTCGCTTTTGGCAATGGCCCGGTTCATCAGATACCGGTTGAACTCCTCCTCGTTCTTGATATAGGTTTCACTCTTTCCCTCCATCACCTTGAAGAGAGGGGGCTGAGCAATATAGAGAAATCCCTTCTCAATCACCTCCGGCATTTGGCGATAGAAGAAGGTGAGGAGCAAGGTGCGGATATGCGATCCGTCCACGTCGGCATCGCTCATGATGATGATTCGGTGGTAACGAATTCGATGAATATCGTAATCCTCTTTCCCTATTCCTGCACCCAGGGCGGAGATGAGGATCCGGATCTCTTCATTGCCCAGCATCTTATCAAACCTTGCCTTTTCCACATTGAGGATCTTCCCTTTGATGGGGAGGATGGCCTGGATTGCTCGATCCCGTCCCTGCTTGGCGGATCCGCCTGCCGAATCCCCTTCCACAATAAAGATCTCGCTCCGCTGAGGATCCTTCTCCTGGCAGTCGGCAAGTTTTCCGGGAAGGGCGTTGGTCTCCAGCGCTCCCTTTTGCCGGCTCAACTCCCGTGCTCTTCGGGCCGCCTCTCTCGCCCTGGCCGAATCGATCACCTTGGTGATGATCTTCTTTGCCATGGAAGGGTTCTCTTCAAAGAAACTCCCTAATTTCTCGTTGACCAGGGCCTCCACCAACCCTTTCACTTCGCTATTTCCAAGCTTAGTCTTGGTCTGGCCCTCGAACTGGGGCTCCGGGATCTTGACGCTGATCACCCCGGCCAACCCCTCACGGGTATCATCGCCGGTGATGTTCTCTTTGGCGCCCTTTAGCAGATTGGCATTGGTCGCATACTGGTTGATCGTCCGGGTCAGGCCGGCCTTGAAGCCGACGAGGTGGGTTCCCCCCTCATGGGTATTGATATTGTTGGCGAAGGAGAAGAGGTTCTCCGCATATCCATCGTTATACTGGAAGGCGATCTCCACATCGATCCCATTCTTCATCCCCTGGATATAGACGGGCTTCGGGTGGATGCAGTTCTTATTCTTATTCAGAAATTCGATGAAGGAGAGGATTCCACCTTTGTAGAAGAAGTCATGTCGCTTCCCGGATCGCTCGTCCTCGATGCTGATGGACAATCCTTTATTTAAAAAGGCCAGTTCCCTGAGCCTCTGGGAAAGAAGATCGAAACTGAACTGGACCGTTTCAAAAATGTCACCATCTGCTTTAAATCGGACCTGCGTTCCCGTATGCCTGGTCTTACCGGTGACCTCTAGTTTTGTTTTGACCTCTCCCCTCTTGTAGACCTGATGGTAGACCTTCCCGTCCCTCCGTATCTCGAGATCGATATATTCCGAAAGGGCATTGACCACGGAGAGGCCGACCCCATGAAGGCCCCCGGAGATCTTATAGCTCCGATTGTCAAACTTTCCTCCGGCGTGGAGTTTGGTCATGACCACTTCCACGGCCGGGCGATTCTCCTTCTCGTGGAGATCGACGGGAATGCCGCGGCCGTTATCCCTGACCGTCACGCTGTGATCGATATGGATGATCACCTCAATCTTATCACAGTGGCCGGCCAGGGCCTCATCGATGCTGTTGTCGACCAACTCATGGACGAGATGGTGGAGGCCTTCCGCGCCGGTATTGCCGATATACATGGCGGGCCTTTTGCGAACCGCCGAGAGCCCTTCTAAGACCTTGATCTGTTCTGCGTTATATTGTTCAGGCGTTTCCTTCATTTATTCTTCCTCATGATCAAAGGCGGTTGGTTGTGAGTTTTCCGTCGTCTGTTGAAAATCTATAGCGACTCGCCACAGAGAACTGGGCCGTCCCTTATATCCTCATCGGCATAATGATGCAGAGTTGATGGGATGGAGCTTGGGGCGTATGCGGCCGGATGATTCCAGGGCTTCCCTCATCTTTCAATTCCATGAGAATCTCTTCGGTGTCGAATGACTGGAGGGCCTCGATCAGATATCTTGCGTTGAACCCGATCTCAACAGGAGGTCCCTCATACTCAATATCGACTTCCTCCTTCGCATCTCCAAAGTCCTGATGGTATGAAGAGAGTTCCATTAAATTTTTTTTAAATGAGAATTTGACTCCCTCCGCCCTTTCGCTCGCCATGGTGGAAACCCTTCTTAAAGATCCATAGATCATCTCTTTCCTTATCTTTAACTTCTTGTCGTTATTTTTTGGAATGACCTGGTCATATTCGGGAAATTCGCCTTCGATCAAACGGATGACCATTAAAGACGTTCCCATTTTAAAAAAACCATGGGTGTTGTCGAAATAGACCCCCATTTCCTCCCCTTTATCGTCCTTATCCCCTACTATCTTCCTTGTCTCCAGAACCCCTTTTTTAGGAATGATGATCCCTTTTTCAATCCCTTGAATGACCTGTCCTTCTTGGTCTATCAGGGAGAGGCGGTGCCCATCGGTTGCCACCATTCGAAGAAAATCTTTTCCCCCCGCTTTCTGTTGAGTGAAAAGTATCCCATTAAGATGATATCGCGACTCTTCGTTGGAGGCCGCAAAGACTGTTTTTTCAATCATCTCTCGGATGATTCGGGTTGAGACGGTTGAGAAAGATTTTTCCTGCCAGGCGGGCAGGGATGGAAATTCTTCCGGATCGAGACCTGCAATATTAAAAATAGATTTTCCACACTTAAGATGAATCCAGTGGTTCTCTTTTTTGTGAATATGAACAGCCTGTTCAGGTAATTCCCTAATAATCTCATATAATTTTTTTGAGGAGACAGAAGCCTTTCCCTCCTCGTGGACCGTCGCTTTTAACTCTTCCTGAATACCTGTTTGCAGATCGGTTCCGGTAAGAAAGAGTGAATTTTTTTTCCATTCCATATAAATATGAGAAAGGACAGGAAGGGTTGTCTTTCTGCCTGCAATGCCCTGCATTAAACTTAATCCTTTTAGAAGTTCTTTCTTCTCAATTTGAAGATGTGCCATCTTTTCCTCCTATGAAATTAGGATATATCATTCTTTAATATCATAATCATCATACATCTCTGTGGAAATGAAGAAAAAGAAAGTAAGTCATAAAAAAGAATAGAAGATTCGATGTTAAATCCCACGCGAAGAATATAACAAGATTAATATTGGGTGAGATATTTTTATTCTTCTCCTTCTTTTGCACAATTATTCAACTCAATTTATGACTTAATTCGACCCCGTAGACCTTCAATCATCTCCTTAAAAGAAGGATCACTCGTCATCTTCTCTTCCACTTTTTTAATAGAGTGAAGGACGGTGGAGTGGTCTTTCCCTCCGAATTTTTCTCCGATTTCAATGAGTGATGACCCCGTTAATTTTCGAGAAAGATAGATGGCTATCTGACGGGGCACCACAAAACCCTTATTTTTCCGTTTAACCTTAAAGTCGGAAATTTTAACATTAAAATAATTGGCGACCACCTTCTGAATGACATCAATAGAAATCAACTCTTCCTTCGGTTTGATAATATTTTTTAAAACCTCTTTAGCGGTATTCAGGTCAACGTCCGTTTTTGAGAGGGAGGCAAAGGCGCCAATGCGGATGAGACATCCCTCCAGCATCCTGATGTTGGAATCGATTTGAGAGGCGAGAAAAAAGGCCACATCGTTCGGAAGCTTGATATTTTCATTCTCCGCCTTCTTTCTGAGAATAGCCACCTTCGTCTCAATATCCGGCGGCTGGATATCAGCGATTAACCCCCACTCAAAACGGGACCGGAGACGCTCCTCGAAATTGGGAATATCTTTGGGAAATTTATCGCTCGTGACGACAATCTGTTTTCTCGCCTCATAAAGGGAGTTGAAAGTGTGGAAAAATTCTGCCTGGGTTCTCTCTTTTCCGGCAATGAATTGGATGTCATCGATCAGCAGAATGTCCATCCGTCTATATTTATTTCTAAACTCCTCCATCTTCTCAAAACGGATCGAATTAATCATTTCGTTGGTGAATTCCTCGGCCGAGGTGTAACAGATCTTCTTCGCATCGGGAATGATGCGATGTTGGAAGACATGGTTTCCGATCGCATGGAGAAGATGGGTCTTTCCCAACCCCACGCCTCCGTAAATGAAGAGAGGATTATAATTCTTGGCCGGCAAATTGGCCACAGCCAAACAGGCGGCATTGGCAAACTGATTACTCGCTCCCACCACAAAGTTATCAAAGGAATATTTGGGATTAAAAGGTGCTTTAAGTGTATGAAGGACCCGTGGGACATGATTTTCCCGAGGAGAAGGCGTTGAACCCTTTCTCTCCGCCCCGCGGGAAGCGGGGTCATTTTTGATTTTGAATTGGAGATGAAAGGACTTCTGGGTCAAATAGGAGAAGGCCTCTTTCATGTGGTTTAAATAATGTTCATGGATCCATTCCCTGAAGAAACGGTTCGGCACTTCCATCTCAACCCTTTCACCATCCATCGAAAGGAGTTGAATGGGCTTGATCCAGATATCGAAATTCTGCGGGCCAATTCTCTCTTTTAGAGTATCGGTCACCTTAGACCACAGATCGTCCATGGAATTGACCTTGAGAGCAGCAGATATGACTCGAAGATAATTTATGGAATGGACAGACCAGACCACGAAAGAAAAACTTCTTCATTTTAATAGGTTATCAAGCTCTTTTCACAATGTTTCCACAATTGTGGATAAATGAATTTAAAAGAGATTGAGGGGAAACGACCTGAGGATTAAACCTTTTTTATCAAACCAGGATACCAATAACTCCATTTTAAAAAAAATTCAAGTATTTTTTTTGACGATGTGGAGAGAACCGATCGAACCCCCTTTTTACTCCCTCTCGGCCAACTTGGCCACAGCCACAACCCCTTCCCCTTCCTCGATCGTGATCAGCCTCACCCCCTGCGTGCTTCTTCCCTGTACCGGAATATCGGCGGCCCTCAAACGGATGATCTTTCCCTTGTTTGAAATGATCATCAATTCGTCCTCATCCGTGATGGACTTTACGCCCACCACATCACCCGTCTTCTTCGTCCTCTTCACGGTAAAGATGCCTGATCCTCCCCTGTTCTGGGTCCGGTATTCCGATGCCTGGGACCTCTTCCCGTAACCGTGTTCTGTGACCGTCAATAGGGGGGTATGTGGAAGGACGACCTCCATACCCACCACCTCATCCCCTTTCGAAAGCCGGATCCCGCGGATGCCACGGGCAGTGCGGCCCATCTCCCTGATCTGATTTTCAGGGAAATGGATGGCCTTCCCCATCTTCGTGCCAATGAAGAGGTAGCGCTCGCCGTCGGTCAATTTGGTGGAGATGAGTTCATCCCCTTCATCAAGGCCCAGAGCGATAATGCCTCCCGCCCTGGGATTGCTGTAGGCCTCGAGTGCGGTCTTCTTGATCGTCCCCTTTTTCGTGATGAAGGTGATGAACTTTCCGGGTGAAAAATCTTTGAGGGAGAGAATAGCGGTCACCTTCTCCTCGGGGCCGAGATTGAGGAGGTTGATGATGGCTTTTCCACGGGTGATGCGTCCCGCCTGAGGGACCTCATGGACCTTCTTCCAGTAGATCTTTCCGGCATCGGTAAAGAAAAGGAGGTAGTCATGGGTGGATGCGATGAAGAGGTCTTCTACAAAATCCTCCTCCTTCACGTTGATCCCCATCTTCCCTTTTCCGCCGCGATGCTGGCTCCGGTAGAGGCTGATGGGATTTCTCTTGATATATCCCGTATGGGTGATCGTTACGACCATATCCTCTTCAGCGATGAGGTCTTCGATCTTGATCTCCGGAGCGACGTCCACGATTTCAGTATGTCTCTCGTCTCCATAAGTGTCCCTGATCGAGACAAGTTCCTCCTGGATCACATTGAGCATCAGACGCTCGCTGGCGAGAATGTCCTTGAGGCGGTTGATCAGTTTGATCATCTCCTCATACTCTTCGACGATCTTTCGTTGTTCCAGATTGGTGAGACGCTGGAGCCTCATCTCGAGAATGGCCTGGGCCTGTTCTTCGGACAGGTCGAACCGATCCATCAACCGCTCCTTGGCCTCCTTGGGAGCCCTGGAGGTCCTGATCGTGGCGATGATGGCGTCGATCTGGTCGATCGCCTTTTTAAGGCCTTCAAGGATATGAGCCCTTGCTTCCGCCTTCTTCAACTCGAAGAGCGACCTCCGGGTCACCACCTCCCTCCGGTGCTGGAGGAAGAGAAGAAGCATTTCTTTGAGGGGGAGGAGCTTCGGCTGATTCTGATGGATGGCAAGGAGGATGATGCCAAAAGAGGTCTGCATCTGTGTATGCTTATAGAGCTGGTTGAGGATGACCTCGGGGACCTCATTGCGTTTCAATTCGATGACCACCCTCATGCCCTCGCGGTCCGATTCGTCCCGGACAGCGGCGATGCCTTCGATCACCTTCTCCTGGGCCAGCTCTGCGACCTTCTCGATCAGTTTCGCCTTATTCGTTTGATAGGGAAGTTCCGCGATGACAATGCTCTCCCTCTCCCCCTTCCTGTCTCTTTCTATGAGGGCCCTGGCCCGAAGCTGGATGACGCCTTTTCCTGTCTCGTAGGCCGCCCTGATGCCTTCCTGTCCGTAGATGAAACCCCCGGTGGGAAAATCAGGTCCGGGAATATGGGCCATCAACTCGCCGGTGGTGATCTCCGGGTTATCGATGAGGGCGATCAGCCCATTAATCGTTTCGATCAGATTATGGGGAGGGATGTTGGTGGCCATTCCCACTGCGATACCGGAAGAGCCATTCACAAGGAGATTGGGAAATTTGGAAGGAAGAACAGAGGGTTCGAACAGGGATTCATCGTAGTTCGGAACAAAATCGACGGTCTCCTTGTCGATATCAGCCAACAGTTCACCCGCCAGTTTGGCCATTCGGATTTCGGTATACCGCATGGCTGCCGGAGGGTCGCCGTCAACCGAGCCGAAGTTTCCCTGCCCATCGATCAGCGTATAACGGAGCGAGAAGTCCTGCGCCATCCGGACGATGGAGTCATAGACAGCCATATCTCCGTGGGGATGATATTTTCCGATCACATCGCCGACAATCCGGGCCGACTTCTTGTAGGGTTTGTCCCAGTCGTTATTCAAATCGTTCATCGAGTAGAGGATGCGCCGGTGGACGGGCTTGAGACCGTCCCGGACATCCGGAAGGGCCCGGCCGATGATGACGCTCATCGCATAGTCCATATAGGACTTCTTCATCTCGTCTTCGATATTGACGGGGATGGCTATCTGATATTCGTTCATGGTTGCCTCAGAAATAATCAACGCATTTTATTGAAAAACTTAATATAAGTGAGGCTCATCTGTCAAACAGAATTTCGAGTCGGTCTTGACAATTGAGAAGAAATATGGTTTATTCAAAAAGTTTAATCATTTCAAAAAACAAGACACTTTAACAAAGAGGGATTCGATGAAGAGAACATACCAGCCGAGCAATATCAGACGAAAGAGAACCCATGGCTTTCTGGAGAGGATGTCCACCCGAAGCGGCCGCAATGTCCTGAAGCGAAGGAGGGCCAAGGGGAGGAAAAGGCTGACCGTTTAGTGAAAGGGTCGTTCAGGTTCACTAAAAAGGAGAGGATCGCCCTTCCCCAGGACTTTAGAAGGGTGATGAAGTCAGGAAGGAGGCTCACCTCAAAGCATTACATCCTCTTTCTCCAGAAAAATGAGAGAGAGTTTCATAGATTGGGCATCGTCGTAAAGAAGGAGATCGGTCCGGCAACCCACCGAAATAGAATGAAGCGTTATCTCCGGGAATTTTTTCGCTTGAACAAGCAACAGATCAAAGGGTCGTTTGATATGATCATCCTGGTAAAGAAAGGCAGCCTTCCCGAACGTTATGGGGAGGCCGAGGAAGAATTAAGAAGGGTTTTGTTATGAAGGAGAAAATCATTCATAGAATTCTAAGGGGAGCGTTATTGACCCTGATCCATATCTATCAACACACCTTCTCCCTCACATTGGGCCCCTGCTGTCGTTTTCACCCTTCCTGTTCCTCTTATGCCATAGAGTCAATCGAGCGTTTCGGAATAGCAGAAGGTATCCGGCTTTCCTTTAAGAGGCTGATCAGATGCCATCCTTTCAATCCCGGCGGTTACGATCCCGTTTCTGAAATCAACCCGTTCGACCCCCCGGTCTTGAAGCACAGGGATGTTCAGGGTTGATACTGAGCAGAGTCTTTACCCGGTTTAAAAAACGGGACTTGGCTCAGTCGAATGTATCAATAAAAATCCATAGGAAGGAAGATCAGAAGAACAGATGATGGATAAAAGAGCTTTATTAGCGATCGCATTGACATTTTTAGTTATTTTCTTCTGGGGGACCATTCAGTCAAAGTTCTTTCCCCAACCCCCTGCCGACCAATCAGGAAAAGAGGTCAAAAAGGAGGAAGTTGCCCCTGCAGAGAAGAGGGAGGTAAAACCCTTAAAGGAAGAACAGCCTATCTCCAGCCCCAAAGTCGTTATTAAGAAAGAGACCACCGTTGAAACGAAGAACTACGTGGCCATATTTACCAATGAAGACGCGAGGTTAAAGCATTTTAAGCTTAAACAATATGAGGACAGAGTAGAAGAATCCTCTCTCACCATACAGCTAACAAGGTTCTTCAAAAACCTCTTCGGCGGCAAAACAGAGGAGCCGAGGAAGCCAGGGCCACTTGATCTTGTGAATACAAGGGAGGAAGAAGGACTACCCCTGGGACTGACTTTTCAGCCCTCCCCTGACAGTGGGGGATGGGAGGTCGACAAGGAAAAACTTCAGGTCTTGAAAGATGGAGAAAAGGGAGAGATTGTTTTTTTAAAGAGCTTAGGTAATAGGTTGAAATTATTAAAGAAATATAAATTTTCTTCGGAAAATAATGTCATCGATATTGAAGTGGAAGTCCAAAACACTACCTCAAACGAGATCACAACCCAAGTGGGACTTGAATGGACCGGAAAGGTTGAGCTCGAGAAGTTTGCCGATCATGAAAATAAGGATTTCGGTTTGAAATATGCCTTTATGAAAGATCAGAAGGTTGAAAGAAAGGATCTCGGAGGCGTAGGCGCAGCGGGGTGCACGCCTGGCTGTGGATCACCAAAGAGGAAATTGGAACCCTTCGAATCATCGGATCAGGGAGCGATCGGATGGTATGCCTTTGAGGGAGAATATTTCACAGCCCTTCTGGTCCCGCCATCTTCGGAAAAGAATATCTTCCTCAGCGTAAAAGGGAATGATAAGAATATCTTAAGAGCTCAATTGGCCACCCCTAATGTCTCCGTTCCACCAAGGGGGGCCGTCCGGACGACCTACCGGATCTATCTTGGGCCCAAGGTGATAGATTCACTGAAAGAGCTGGGCGTTGGAGCGGAGAATTTGATCGACTTCGGCTTCTTTACGGTCGTTGCCAAACCCCTTCTATGGTTCCTCAAACTGACCAACAACATCACGAAAAATTTCGGGATCGACATCATCATCCTCAGCATTTTAATAAAAATCATTTTTCTCCCATTAACCCAGATTAGCATGAAGTCGATGAAAGAGATGCAGAAAGTCCAGCCGGAGATGAATCGGCTCAAGGAGCAGTTCAAGAATGATAAAGCAAGGGTTCAGCAGGAGATTATGCTCCTTTACAAGAGGAGGAAGATAAACCCGATGAGCGGGTGCCTGCCCATGTTGGTTCAGATACCGGTATTCATCGCGCTCTATAATGCCCTCCAGAATTCGATTGAGATGAGACATGCCCCTTTCATCCTCTGGATCATGGACCTCTCTGCAAAAGACCCCATCTATATCACCCCCATTATTATGGGCGCCACTATGGTCCTTCAGCAGAAAATGACACCCACGGCCGTAGATCCGGCCCAGGCAAGGCTTTTTATGCTGATGCCGATTATGTTCACCTTTCTCTTCCTCAATTTCCCCTCCGGCCTGGTCCTATACTGGATGGTCACCAATGTCTTATCGATTGCGCATCAATATTATATGAACAAGATGTGATGAGGTTGGCCTTTTGAAAGAAGAAGTATTCGAAACGGTTAGACGACTGATGATGGGACTGCTGGAAGGCATGGGAACGAAGACGGAGGTGGAGGCCACCTTAAGAGGGGAAGACCTCTTTCTTGATATCATGGGTGATAAGGAAGGAATCCTGATTGGAAAACATGGCCGTACACTTGAATCTCTTCAGTTTCTTTTCAACCGGATGGTGAATAAACAGTTGAAGGAAGGAGCAAGGGTCTATATCGATGTGAATGGCTATAAAGCGAAAAGGGCCGATTCATTGACGAAGATGGCTGCTCGCCTGGGAGAAAGGGTAAAAAGGGCTGAAAAGGCTCTTACGATCGGCCCCTTCAATTCCCACGACCGTAGAATCATTCACTTGGCTCTAAAAGAAGACCCCGCCCTGGAAACGGAAAGCCTTGGGGAAGGGGAGATGAAGAGAATCAGGATCATTTCCAAGAGTCAGACCCCTTGAACAAGATTACCACAAATTTTTCTAAAAATACCTTTCACGGGACAGAGGAGACGATAGCAGCCATTTCAACCCCTTTCGGGGAGAGCGGCATTGGTATCGTCCGCTTGAGCGGACCAATGGCCGAACCTATTGCCAGAAGGTTGTTTAAGCCGAAAAAAAATCAATCCCTCTTTATATCCCACCGCTTCCATCACGGAGAAATCATCGACCCAAGCAATGGCCATTCTGTTGATGAGGTTCTTCTCGTCCTGATGAGGTCTCCAAAGACCTATACCAGGGAAGATATCGTGGAAATTCAATGTCATGGAGGGTACCTTGTTCTCCAGAAGGTATTGGAATTAGCGCTGGCGAAAGGGGCCAGGATGGCTCAACCGGGTGAGTTTACAAAGAGGGCCTTTCTCAATGGGCGTATCGATCTCACTCAGGCAGAGGCTGTCATTGACCTGATCAAAGCCAGGACCAAAGAAGGCATCGATATTGCGAATCAGCAACTGAGAGGCTGGCTAAATAAAGAGATGGTTTCTCTCAAAGAAAGGCTAATCAACCATCTCTCTCTGATCGAGGCTCATATCGATTTTCCGGAGGAGGAGATTGAAGCAATACCTCAGTCCCAGATGAAACAGGACCTCATGGATAGTGTTCAAAAATTAGAAGAATGGGTTTCCACGCATGAAGAGGGAAGGGTGTTTCGGGAAGGGATCTCCTGCGCCATTATTGGGAAGACAAACGTGGGGAAATCAAGCCTTCTCAATGTCTTATTGAAGCAGGAAAGGGCCATCGTCACCCCGATTCCCGGGACGACGCGGGATGTCATCGAGGAAGTGTTGAATATCCATGGCGTTCCTGTCCGCCTGATGGATACGGCTGGATTGAGAAAGGCTAAGGATTTCATAGAGCAGGAAGGAGTGAAGAGGGCGAAGGAACGGTTGGCTGATGCCGACCTCATTCTTTTAATCCTTGACGGAAGCAGGGAACTCGATGGGGATGATCTGGAGATCATTCTTGAGATCAAAGAGAAGAAGAAGATAGTAATCGTTAATAAAAAAGACCTTCCCCCGAAAGTTTCTTTAGAGGAGATTAAGAAAAGGTTTGCAAAGGACCCTCTGGTCTCGATTTCTGCCATTAAGAATGAGGGGGTCGAAAACTTGAAAGAGGCCATTTATTCCTCCCTGATCCATAGGAACATAAGGGTCTCTCCAGAACACTTGATCGTGGCCAATATCCGTCACAAAACCGCACTTACACAGATCAAGGAGGGCCTTTTTAATGCCGTAAAGGGCCTGGAAGAGGGAACCTCGCTTGAATTCATCGCCTTTGAAATCCGCTCCGCGCTTGATAGCCTAAGAGAGATGGTAGGAGAGACCACCAACGAAGAGGTTCTTAATCGCATCTTCGACCAATTCTGCATCGGCAAGTAATGTTTCACGTGAAACATAAGACAAAGGGGCATAAGACAAAGGTAAGACAAAGGGGTCAGACTTAAAGATTGACTTATTGACACCTTTGAGGATATTTGCTATCCTTATTCCATGGCACGGAAACCTCGAATTGAATACGAAGGCGCCTTTTATCACGTCATCACACGGGGTAACCAAAAACAGAAGATATTCAAAGATTCCCCCGACTATCGGAAGTTCCTCGACATACTTACCTCCTACAAGCAACGATACCATTTTCATCTATATGCTTACGTACTCATGCCCAACCACGTTCATCTCCTGATTGAAACACAAGACACCCGGCTCTCCAAAATTCTCCAGGGCGTCAACCAACGTTACACCATGTACTATAACCGCAGGTACAAAACTGTGGGGCACCTCTTCCAGGGCAGGTACAAAGCCATTATTTGCGACCGCGACCGATATCTCCTAACCCTCCTCCAATATATCCACCATAATCCTTTGCGTGCGAAGATCGCTGAAAACCTCAACCAACATCCGTGGAGTAGCTACCGGTCATATCTTAGCCAAACAGATACATTGGGCCTCATCAACACGGACCAGGTTCTTCGGATCTTTTCCGAGGACAAAAGCAGATCACGGAAGCACTACAAAGCGTTGATGAACGACGGGGCGGCGGTCAAGAAAGAAGACATCTACTCCACCATCGACCAAAGGCTCTTGGGAGATGAACAGTTTGTCGAAGAAGTTGTTGAAAGATACGGAGGAGATATTAAGAAAGGGCGCCGAAAGAAGGAATATACCTTACCCCAGATTATCCAGGCACTTGAGCGGCAATATAGCGTATCGCTTGAGGAAATGCAATCATGGGGAAAGGGCAAGGGAACTTTGACTGCTCGAAGGCTCTTCAGTATCATAGCCAAGGAATATGGCTATACGGGACGAGAAATCGCGACGTATTTGCAGAAAGACCCTGCATCGGTAACGGGATATCTCAGGAGGGGTGAGGACGTTCGAAAAGAAGTAGATATAGTGATCAATGCGTTAAGGAAAGACTAACTCAATCTTTAAGTCTGACCCCATATGTGTATCAGTAAGATTAATAAAAGATAATGGTTGCCGAAAAACACTCTCCGCATATCCTCCTCATCAACCCCTGGATCATTGATTTTGCCGCTTACAATTTCTGGATTCGACCTCTTGGTCTTCTTTATATTGCCAGCGTTTTGAGAGAGAGTGGTTTTCAGGTTACTTTGATCGACTGCCTCGATCTCTATAACAAGACAAAAAAATACGGGGATGGAAACTTTTTTAAGACAAAGATCGAGAAACCATCCTCTCTAAAGTCCATCCCAAGAAACTACTGTCAGTATGGAATTCCCGAAGAAATGCTGTTGAAAAGGTTTTCAATGATTGAAGAAAAACCAGACCTCATCGGGATCACCTCCGGGATGACCTACTGGTACCCTGGCGTCTTTAAACTTATTGAAATTACTAAAAAATTGTTTAAAGAAACCCCTGTTGTATTAGGAGGAATTTACGCCACTCTCTGTTATGAGCACGCGCAAAAGAACTCCGGGGCAGACCTTGTGTTTAAAACCGGAAATGAATGGGAAGCAGTCAAACTGATTTCAGAATTGACCCATTCAGAAGTTAGAAGTCAGAATTCAGGATTCAGAATCGATAACCTGCCGTTGCCCGCATTTGACCTTTATTCTCAACTCGATTATGTCTGTATCGCCACATCACGGGGTTGTCCTTTTCGGTGTACATACTGCGCCTCACCCATTCTATCAAAAGGGTTTTTAAGAAGAGACCCCTTCAAGGTGGTAGATGAAATTGAATATTGGACAACCCATTTTAAAATTAATAATATTGCCTTTTATGATGATGCACTTCTGGTTGATCCATCCAGACATTTCGTTCCGATGATAAAAGAAGTGATCACGCGGTCCATTCGATGTAACTTTCACACTCCCAATGCCCTCCGTATCAGCGAGATCGATGATGAGGTCGCCACGCTTCTCTCTCTGGGCCGATTTAAAACGATCCGGCTTGGTTTTGAAACATCGAATGAAGAAGCTCAAATCGAAACAGGAGGAAAGGTGGATAATCTTGCGTTCCAACAGACGATCAAACATTTAAAAAGGGCAGGGTACTCGCGTGATGAACTGGGAGTTTATATCATCGCAGGATTGCCAGGCCAGAGGGTAGGGGAGGTTGAAGAAAGCATCGCCGTTGTGAGAGAGGCTGGCGCAAAACCAATCCTGGTGGAATATTCTCCCATCCCTCAAACCCCTCTTTTTGAAAAGGCGAAGAAGTTCTCTCAATTCGATATTGAAGGAGAGCCGTTATTCCAAAACAACTCCATCTTCCCCTGCCAGTGGGACGGGTTTACGCTATCAGGTTTCAGGAGGCTGAAAGAGAAGATAAAAAGAGAGGAAATTTAATGAAACCCTATGAGATTGGCAAAAATATTTTTATTGTAGGAGGGCCTGATATTACGGATAGCCGGGATGGATGCGTTTATCTAATCAATTTAGGTGAATTGATCCTGATCGATTCAGGAGCAGGCTGGAGCGTGGAGAAGATAATTGGTAATATTAAGAAATTGGGATTAGATCCTAATAACCTTAGCAAGATCATTTTGACCCATTGCCATATCGATCACATTGGAGGCGTGCCTGAAATTAAAAAAAGATTTGGTTCTAAATTATATATCCACAAATTGGATGCACCCCCTCTTGAGAATGGAGACCAGATACTAACAGCGGCCACTTGGTATCAGACTGTATTTCCTCCTACGCCCGTGGATGTAAAATTCAGTCTTCCTGAGGAGGCGTTGGAAATTGGAGGTCAGAAAATCCATTGTCTCCACACCCCTGGCCACACACCAGGATCAATCTGTATCTATTTGGACCGAGATGGGAAGAGGGTTCTTTTTGCTCAGGACCTTCATGGACCTTTACTTGAAGAGTTTGGTTCCAATCTCGAAGATTGGGACCGTTCAACAAATAAATTACTCGATCTCGATGCCGACATCCTCTGCGAAGGCCATTTCGGGATTTACAAAACACAGAAAGATGTGAGAAACTATATCCTCTCCTACCGCCGCCGATATGGGGTGGAGTAAAGAAAGGGTTTTGAAATGGAATATTATGATGCTCATATTCATTTTTTTTATGACTGCTCTTTAGACGAGCTCCGGCAAAAAATCAGTCTTTTGGAAAAGGCTGGTCTTGCAGGCATCAATATCCTCGTAATAAGCGAGTTTCCCGCCGAAGTAGATACTTATCTCAAGATGATACCCGGAACCTATCATTCCCATGTCACCCAAGATGCCCTTAAAAATCAGAAAGACCCGTTTGCGGTTTTCAACTTATCTCCTCAGCTAAAGATGGTTCCCTTTTTAGACGCCCGCTTTATGGAAAATCATATTGAAGAGAAAGTCAAAACGTACAGGGAGAGGGGGTTCATAGGCCTTAAATTGCTTTACGTTCCGAAAGAAGATGTAACCTTCCGCATCGGCGGCATGGAAAGCACTTTTGGCCGCACATGCAAGCAGTCGGAGAAGATTACATCCATGATAATCGAACAGGCATCCTCTCAAAGAATGCCCATTTTGATGCATGTCGATTTGAGAAGATATGGAGAATTTGTTGAAGAGATGATTGGGAGTCACTCCGGGACAAATTTTAATATCCCCCATTTCGGATTTTCGAAAAGGGCCATGTCCTTGCTTTTAGATAAGCACCCCAATTGCTACACGGATATGTCCTCTTTGACATCGTTTATGGAAAAAGAGCCGGCCGCCTATAAGGACTTCATTCAACAATACCAGGATCGGATCCTTTTCGGCAGCGACGCAGTGATCGGTGAGCCGGAAACAGTCCTCTCGGCGCTTGAATTTATGAAGCGATTTCTTGAAGACATGGAGATCTTCGATAAGTTATCAAATAAAAATTACAAGAATTACATGGTCCATGGATCATCGTCTTAACATCCATTTGATCAGAAGCAGGAAGAGGAGAAAAACGCTCTCTCTCCGAATTAAAGAAGACGGGGGGGTCGTTCTCTCTGTTCCTTATCATACGCCGAAAGGGGAGATAGAGAAGTTTATTAAGGAAAAAGAGTCCTGGGTCATTAAAAAAGTTACAGAAAAAGATAGATCGATCAAAGAAACCCAAAAGGCGTTTATCCCCGGAGAGAAATTTTTATATCTGGGAGAATCGTATCCGCTGGAAATCCGGGAATCAGACCATCGGGAGCCCTCCCTGAAATTATCTTTTGGGAAATTCATCCTTGGTCAGGACCATATCGAAGAGGCAAGGGATCTTTTTGTCCGGTGGTATAAAGGGGAGGCTAAAGAGACGATTGCCAGAAGAGTGGACTATTACAGCCATAGAATGCATCTCTCCCCAAAGGGGATCAGGATAACAAGCGCCCAATCCCGGTGGGGTTCCTGTTCGCGAGACAATCGGTTATCTTTCAGCTGGAGAATGATCATGGCGCCCCTGAACGTCATCGATTACATACTGATTCATGAACTGGCGCATATCAAAGAAAAGAATCATTCAGGGAGATTCTGGAACTACATGGAGTCCTTCCTTCCAGATTATAGAAAGCATCGATTATGGTTAAAAGAGAATGGCCATCGATTGAGGTTTTAACTTCGTAAGGTTGATTATTATTCATTGGAGGAGAGAGATGATCGATTCGCAGGAGGTTAAAAGAATGGCGAGGGAATTGGGGGCGGATCTGGTGGGGATCGCTTCTTTCCAGAGGTTTGAATCTGTGCCGGAGGGGTTCAGGCCGACGGATGTCCTTCCGGACGCGAAATCGGTGATTGCCTATGCCAAACGGTTTCCCAAAAGTGTGTTCTCTACAGAGAGTCCTGTGCCCTACACATTTGCGAGTTCCGTCACCCTGCAGGAAGTCTTCAGGGTGGCCCATGGACTGGTCCTGCGTTTGGAAGATCATGGCGTGACTGCGGTTCCCATCCCGAGCGAACCCTATGAGCACTGGGATGAGGAGAAACGGGAGGGCAGGGGCCTAATGTCTCTCAAGCACATCGGTTACCTTGCCGGCCTGGGGGTCCTGGGCAGGAATACCCTTCTGACGAATGATCAATATGGCAACCAGATCACCCTGGGTGCGGTGCTGGTTGATATTCCACTTAAAGAAGACCCCATAGCCGAATACTCATTTTGTGGAGATGATTGCAAGATATGCCTGAGCAACTGTTCTGTGGGCGCCCTTGATGGGATAACGGTCAACCAGAAGAAATGCAGGGAGGGGTCGCAATCAGTGACAAAGAAGGGATACTTCCTTTACACCTGTAACCTCTGCCGAAAGATCTGCCCGAGTAGAACCGGAATCAAATAAGAGAGCACCCCAAAACTACTTTACCCCGTTAGAAATACTACCCTACTTGGTTTCGAGTCGTAACGACTGGAATTTCTAACGGGGTTTGTGCTCTCCTGATCAGAGATTTCGATACTTTTTCATCAGAAATCTCGTCTCAAAAAAATAATTTGACTTTAAAAAGGAATTTATGTAAATTTGGGGTCGTTTGGGCGTTTCCGAAAAGGGCATCGATAGAAAGGAAATCATAAACGGGAGAGGGGGTGAATAAAGAAGTTTAGAGTTAAAGTAACCTCTAAAAATGTCATTCCGGCGAAAGCCGGAATCCAGAATTTTCTGATATCACTGGACTCCTGCTTTCGCAGGAGTGACGAATTTGGAATTATTAGAGGTTCCCTTAAGAGTGAAACGTTGGAAATTAATTTTTAAAGTAATCGTTCAGATTCTGAGAGGAGGAATGAAAATGAGAATGAATTTTGGAAAAAAGAGGATTTCAGGACTTGTCGTTTTACTTGCGCTGGGCTTCTTCTTTTACCTCACTATGGGGTTGTTAGAAACCCCATCCGCCCAGACGAAGCCTGCTGAGGTAAAAGCCAAACCCGCCGAGGCCAAACCCGCCGAGGCCAAACCCGCAGAGAAACCAAAGCCTGCGGCAGCCAAACCCAAACCAAAGGTTCCCCAGAAGTTGATCATTGCACAGGGAACAGATGTCCTATCAATGGACGCCAACCACGTCACAGACGCTCCAAGCTTTGCCGTGCTTGATCACATGGTGGAAACACTGTTCAAATTGACGCCTGCCGGTGAAATTGCTCCTTTGTTGGCAGAGAAATGGGAAGCGTCGGCAGATGCCACTGAGTACACACTCAAATTGAGAAAGGGCGTGAAATTCCACGACGGAACACCCTTCAACGCTGAGGCCGTTAAGGTCAATTTTGATCGAAGGCTTGATCCTAAAGCGGCCACTAAATTTGGCATGCTTGTAGCCCCCATTGCGTCTGTTACTGTGGTGGATGAATTCACGATTCGAATTAAGACAAAATTTCCCTATGCGCCCATGATGGCCAATCTAACGCATCAGGCCAATGCCATTCAGAGTCCGGCTGCCATCAAGGCATCCTGGGAGAAACCGATTAGTAAACCAGCGGGTACCGGCCCCTTTATGTTCAAAGAATGGGTGACGGGCAGCAAGATGGTCATGGTACGCAATGATGACTATTGGGGACCCAAACCGGCGCTGGAAGAGGTGACCTTCCGGGCGATTCCTGATGATGCCGCTCGAGTGGTAGCGCTGGAGACAGGCGAGGTCCATGTGGCTGTCCGTATTCCGCCTTTCGATATTCCCCGGTTAAAGGCCAATCCTAAAATTGTGATTGACAATACCGCCAGTGTAAGAACGATCTACATGGGGTTCAACAACACCCAGGCCCCCCTGACTGACAAACGAGTTCGTCAGGCGCTGAATTATGCGGTCAACAAAGAGGCCATTGTTAAACATATTCTGGGCGGTATTGGCCGTGTATCCGATGCCCCGATCAGTCCGGGGATTTTCGGCTATACCCCCATTAAGACCTATGAATATAACGTGGAAAAAGCCAAGGCTCTATTAGCCGAAGCCGGTTTTCCAAAAGGGTTTGAAATAACCCTTCACCCGGCAGTAGGCCGGTACTATATGGACGTCTCCGTGGCAACCGCAGTGGCGGCTGATTTGCTTAAGGTCGGCGTCAAGGCGGACATTAGGATGATGGAGTGGGGCACCTATCTGCCCTTTGTGTTGAGGGATAGAGAAGTGGCAGAGCATAAGATCTTCATGCTTGGCTGGGGTTGTGTCACCGGTGATTCTGACTATGGCCTCTATGCCCTTTTCCACTCCGGTGAATGGCCGAAGAAAGGAAACGCAGCTGCTTTCTATAAGAATGAAAATGTGGATAGCCTGCTTGAGGCAGCGCGTCGGACTGCGAAACCCGAGGAACGAAAGAGACTTTATAAAGAAGCAATGACAATTATCAATGACGATGCCCCCTGGATTTTCCTCCATAGCGAATCTCAGATAACGGGCATCAGGGCTAACGTAAAGGGTATCGTTGTTCATCCAACCGAAAGGGTTATTGCAAGAGAAGCGAAAATCGAATAAGCACGATATGTTTAAATTGGAGGGGCTGACTTTTTCTTCGAAATCTGTTAAGAGGAAGGGCCAGCCCTTTCCTTATTAATTAGAGTCTGTTTATAACTGCACTTTTTGTGTCATGCCGGACTTGATCCGGCATCCAGAAGGTCTTGAAATTACTGGATTCCGGCCTTCGCCGGAATGACGACCTTTTGAAAAATCTTTAGTATATAAACAGACACTAATTATGGGCGTCTCATTTAATATATGTCTGGTCAGTATATTATCCGAAGACTACTTATCATGATTCCCGTGATCCTCGGGATTTCCCTGATCATCTTCACGGTCGTGCGGGTCATCCCGGGGGATCCGGCTTATATCTTGGCAGGTCCACATGCCACCCAAGAGCAGATGGATCAGATCCGGGCACAGCTTGGATTGGATAAACACCCTGTCACCCAATACTTCATTTTTCTAAAGCATCTATTTCAGGGAGATTTAGGGACTTCAACACGAACAGGGCTTCCGGTGATCCGAGAGATCATGACAAGGTTTCCTAATACCCTTGTTCTGGCGCTGGCCAGCATCCTGCTTGCCACGGTTTTTGGGGTGACGATTGGAATCATCGCAGGGGTGAAACAGAATTCGAAATTTGATTATCTGAGCATGCTCGTTGCCCTGCTTGGCCTCTCGATGCCGGTCTTCTGGCTTGGACTGATGCTCATGCTACTCTTTTCAATCCAATTGGGATGGTTTCCTGCGGTGGGTGCGGATAGCCTGAAACATATCGTCCTTCCTGCCATCACTCTTGGAGCCAACTCAACAGCGATCATCGCCCGGATGACACGATCGAGTATGCTCGAGGTGATCCGGCTCGATTACATCCGGACAGCGAGGGCAAAAGGACTGGCTGAAAAAGTGGTGATCTCACGCCATGCCCTGAAGAATGCTCTCATCCCTGTAGTCACGGTCATCGGACTTCAGACCGGAACGCTTCTGGGAGGGGCGGTGCTGACAGAGATCGTCTTTGCCTGGCCAGGGATTGGCCGGCTTCTCGTTGAAGCGATCCTTTCTCGTGATTATCCCGTTGTCCAGGGCGTTGTGTTACTCATTGCAACGGTGTTTATTTTTGTCAACTTGATTGTGGATATACTTTACTCCTATCTTGACCCGAGGATCAGGTATCATTAAATCAGGATTTCAGATGGTAGATAGTAGATTGCAGATTGAAAAACCTGAAATCAAAGAGAGGGGTCCTCTCTGGGATGTATTGCGACGCCTCTCCAAGAGGACAACGGCCATGATGGGGTTGGTCATTGTCGTAATCTTTCTTCTGATGGCCCTCTTTGCGCCCCTGCTTGCACCGCATGATCCATTTGAACATAGTCTGGCCCATAAGCTTGCCTCCCCTACTTGGGATTATCCTCTTGGGAGGGATGAACTGGGGAGATGCATCCTCAGCCGAATCATTTACGGGGCGCGTGTCTCCCTACTTATCGGGTCGATCGTCATCTCGATCGGCATCCTCATCGGCGTTCCTATTGGCGTAGCCTCAGCCTACTTCGGAGGGAAGGTGGACTTTTTTGTCCAGCGTTTTGTAGATACGATGTTGGCCTTTCCCGGAATATTGCTGGCGTTGTTACTCATCGCCATGCTTGGCGTTGGACTCCATAATGTGATGATTGCTGTTGGGATCTCGACCATCCCCATTTATGCACGGTTGGCAAGGAGTTCGGTTCTTGCCATCAAGGCAAGGCAGTATGTGGAAGCTGCTCGCTCGATTGGTTCGAGCCATCTAAGAATCATCCTTCAACATCTCATCCCCAACAGCCTTTCTCCGATCATTGTCCAATCCACATTACACATGGCAACCGCCATCCTCTGGGCCGCAGGGCTCGGATTTCTTGGGTTGGGAGTGAGTCCCCCGACTGCGGAATGGGGAGCCATGCTTAACGGAGGAAGGCTCTATATTCGGGTAGCCTACCATGTTGCCACCTTTCCGGGGGTCATGATCTTTGTTACGGTTCTCGGTTTTAATCTTTTAGGAGACGGATTGAGGGATGCACTTGATCCGAGGCTGAAGACATAGATCGTGAGAGGCGAGAGATGATAGACGATGGACGATGAACGATGAACTTTACCGAGGGTAAAAAATATAGATGAGTTTGCTTGAGGTTAAAGATTTAAGAACTTACTTCTACACGGATGCGGGTGTGGTGAAAGCCGTGGATGGGGTTTCCTATGAACTCAGCCAGGGAGAGACATTGGGGTTGGTGGGCGAAAGCGGTTGTGGAAAAAGTGTCAGCGCTCTTTCCATCCTCCGCCTGATTGCCAATCCGCCCGGGAAGATCGTGGGTGGAGAGATTCTCTTTGAGGGAAAAGATCTCCTGAAGGCCCCTGAAGAGGAGATTCGAGAAATCCGCGGGAACCAGATCGCCATGATTTTTCAGGAACCGATGACCTCTCTGAACCCTGTGCTCACCATCGGGCTCCAGATCGGAGAAGCCCTTGAACTCCACAGAAAGATGAATAGGTCGGAGGCGAGGGAGGAAATCATAAGGTTATTGAAAATGGTGGGCATTCCGGACCCAGAACGGCGAATCAATGATTACCCTCATCAATTCAGCGGCGGGATGAGGCAACGGGTGATGATCGCCATGGCCCTGAGCTGTAACCCGAAGCTTCTTATTGCCGATGAACCCACGACTGCGGTAGATGTGACGATTCAGGCGCAGCTTCTCGAAGTGGTCAAGGAGCTTACCTCAAGGCTTGGAACCGCCGTCATGCTTATCACCCATAACTTAGGTGTGGTGGCACGGCATGTCAACCGGATGGCAGTCATGTATGCGGGGAGAATCGTTGAGCAAGGTCCAGCGGCTGAAGTCTACGCTCATCCGCGACATCCTTATACCATTGGGTTGCTTGCTTCTGTGCCGAGGCTCGATAAACCCAGGAGGGAGAGGCTGGTGCCAATTGACGGTCAACCGCCGAATCTGATCCTCCTTCCTCCGGGATGTTCTTTTATGCCGAGATGTTTGTATCGTATGGAGATATGTTCTAAGGAGAGGCCGGAGCTCAGGCCCGTGGGGGATAGCCACTTCACCGCCTGCTGGGCCGATATGAAAAAAACATAAGGTTGAGGTTCAGGTTTAGAAACGATTTTTGCTGAGCCTTAATCTCATCCTCAACCTGTGGTTGTTAGAGATGCCAAACGATATTCTGATTAATATTAAGAATCTCTCGATGTATTTTCCCATTACTAAGGGGATCATCCGCCAGCAAAAGATCGCCGAGGTCAAAGCCGTGGATGGAGTCAATTTTTTTATCCGTAAGGGAGAAACCCTTGGCCTTGTAGGTGAGAGCGGTTGTGGAAAGACCACTCTGGGAAGATGTCTCCTCCAGCTCATCCGCCCTACCTCAGGAGAGGTCTCTTTTGAAGGAAAAGATCTCTGCTGTATGGAAGGTGAAGCGCTGCGATCTATCCGGCAGAGAATGCAGATCATCTTTCAAGATCCCTTTGATTCCCTTGATCCAAGGATGACGGCCGGAGAAATCGTGGCCGAGCCGCTGCGGGTTCATACCCGGATCAGAGGCAAAGCGTTAATGGAAAAAATTGGGGAACTTCTGAAGATCGTGGGTTTGGACCCAACGATGGCAGACCGTTATCCTCATCAATTCAGCGGGGGTCAGCGACAGAGACTTGGAATCGCCCGCGCCCTTGCAATACGGCCAAGTTTTATCGTCTGTGATGAACCCATCTCTGCTCTCGATGTCTCGATTCAAGCCCAGATCATCAACCTTCTTGAAGACCTCCAGACAGAGTTTGACCTCACCTACCTCTTTATTGCTCATGATCTTTCCGTTGTCCGTCATATCAGCCACAGAGTTGCTGTCATGTATCTTGGGAAGATTGTCGAAGTGGCGAACAGGGACGCCCTCTACCGGGTAGCCAAACATCCCTATACCATAGCGCTCCTTTCTGCCGTGCCGATTCCGGATCCGGTCGTAGAAGCCACGCGAGAACGAATCATCCTCAAAGGCGAGATTCCCAGTCCGATTGCCCTACCGCCGGGGTGCAATTTCCATCCTCGATGTCCCATTGGCGTGGAAAACTGCCAGAAGGAAGTTCCCTCGCTAAGGGAGATCGAAGAAGGGCACTGGGTCGCGTGCCATCTTGCATAGCCCCTGATCCTCATTAACTTCCATTATTTTTTACTGCCCAGAAGAACCTGTTTCACAACAACTAAAACACCCTTTGGCCCTCCGTTCGCCCTGAGGCTCTCAAAGGGTGAGGGGACAGGCTTGTCAAAGCACGGAAAATGGCTTTGCACACAGGCCCAGATTAAAGAGATCAAGCCTCTTAACCCCAAATAGTATAATAATTTTATCTATTCATTGGCTTTGTGTATAAAACAGGTATTTCTAAAAAATCACTGTTTATTTAAAGAGTTAGAAAACATTTTAGCAAAATTGGTGGAGTGAATTGTATAATAAAAAAATTCATTTTGATTAAAAAAGGAGGTATATCAAAAAGAGGATAGGCAGAAATTTCAACAATAACGATAAGTTACAATTAAACATCTAATTTGGCACAGGAAATGCTTTATATAGGTTGAAAATCAAAGAGAGGAGGAAACGAAGATGGAAAAAATGGCAAAAGGATTAAAGGTTGGGTTGATGGCAGGACTAATGACTCTGGCAGCTTCTCCTGC
>Ga0194127_10001096_pt1 | contig 40721 bp, 38 predicted proteins | sample TA2KigC100mmetaG_FD_148624 | JGI IMG/M metagenome (GOLD analysis project Ga0194127, IMG submission 148624) | Freshwater microbial communities from Lake Tanganyika, Tanzania - TA2015036 Kigoma Deep Cast 100m | ecosystem: Environmental > Aquatic > Freshwater > Lake | place: Tanzania: Lake...
TTGACAGCATCGGGATCAGCACACATGTGGTGGTGGCAAGTCCTATGAAACTCGATATGGACGATTTTGTTAAGGTCGTAAAAAAAGAAAAAGGGGAGGAGATGACCTCCTATGTCATGCCGCAGGATCGATTGCAGAAATATCTGAAGGAACGCTACTGGGTGATTCTCACTGACGATTATGTGCCAGTGGATAACCTGATCGCCCCCATCTTCGAAGAGCGCTTCGGCTATTCAAGGTAACTCCTACCTTTTTCTACTTAGCCAACTTGACTTTATTTTTAGAAAGTGTATTATTTCGAGACATGGACTGGGGAAAAGAACCTAAACTCAGTTTTGAGCCAACTATTCACCAAAAAGACCTTTGTTTTGCCTGGAAAAAGTTTATTGAAACAGGTGAAATTGAAGGGAATATTGTACCCCCTCATGTAGCCGAATCCTGGAAGAGGAGCAGAGAGAAAAATTTAGATCCCTTCCATTTTTCACCATCAGCCTATCTCGATCCAGAAATTTACCGACAAAAGAGAGCAGAGCACCAATATCTCACAACCATTGCTAAGCCCTTTATGGAGAAAATTTATAGCTCTCTGGAACAGAGCCGTTATCTCGTCGTGTTGTATAATCCTGAAGGTTATCACTTATTAAGAATTGGTCAGAGGACCGATTTTGAGCGATCAATGAAATTCACTATAAGAGAGGGCCTCTGCTTTGAAGAAGACAAAGTTGGAACATGTGGATTCTCTTTGGTTAAACGGCTGAGTAGGCCAATTCAAATTATCGGTTGCGAACATTATTCAGCACTACTCCATTATGTAGTAGGTTCTTATGCGCCCATCAATGATCCAATTCGAGGGGAATTGATGGGGGTGATTGGAATTACGGGCGCAAGGACCATACCCAATCCGCATACTTTAGGAATAGCAATTGCAGCCAGTACGGCCATTGGAAATTATATCAAACTGGATCACGCTGGGAAAGTCCTTTCTGTCTATGGAAAGGCCCTTCAGACTACAATGGATTCATTATCCGATGGCATTATACTCATTGATACTGGGGGCCGAATTTATGAGATGAATGTTTATGCGAAAGAGATCTTTGATTTAACAAAAGAAGAAGTGAAGGGTAGACATATTTCAGAAGTCCATCATCTTGTCAATTTGGAAAGCCTGATTATGAATACACTGAGGTACCAAGATCAGGAAGGGCAGGAGATGGATATTCAAATTCAAAATCAGGTTTACTTGGTTAAAGTTCAATTTGCTCGTGGAGAGAAGGAGGATGTCCGGGGGGTGATCATCCAACTAAGAAATTTGAAGAATCTTTCACGAATTGTTCATCATTTAACTTCTGAGCATTCAACATTCACTTTTGACACGATGATCGGATCGAGTCCAAAAAGTCTCGAAATCAAGAAGCTCGCTCGATTGGTAGCCCAATCAGATGCCAGTGTTATCATTGAGGGAGAGAGCGGTACTGGTAAGGAAGTCTTGGCCCAGGGTATCCACAACGCAAGTTGGAGGCAAAAAGAGCCTTTTGTTGTGGTTAATTGTTCCGCCATTCCATCAGAGTTGGTAGAATCCACTCTCTTCGGACATGAGAAGGGAGCTTTTACAGGAGCTATCCATACGCATATCGGTAAATTTGAATTGGCCGATCGAGGAACGGTTTTCCTTGATGAGATAGCAGAGATGCCGCTCAATATGCAACCCAAACTTCTGAGGGTTTTGGAAGAGAATAGGATTGAACGAGTAGGAGGGAAGAGGTCTATTCCCATTAATGTGAGAGTGGTCACTGCCACTAATCGGGATTTAATAAATGAAATTAAAGAAAATCGTTTTCGAGAAGATCTTTTCTATAGACTTAACGTCTTTCGGATTAAACTCCCAGCTTTGAGAGAGCGAAAAGAAGAGATATACGAACTGGTGCCATTCTTTGTTCAACAGGTCAGCCTACTCTTGAACAAGAGAGTGACCAAGATTTCGGATGAATATTATAAAACTTTGATTGAGTATGACTGGCCAGGAAACATCAGGGAACTGAAAAATGCAGTCCAATACTCCGTGACAACGCTTGACAACCTTGTTCTTTTAGCGAAACACCTGACCGGTTTTTTTGATCAAATCTCCCGAAAGACTAAGAAAGAATATCCCGATTGGGTGGGAGGAGATCTTTCCGCTGCTAAAATTTCAGATATAGAAAAGAATGTTATTCAAAATGCACTCCTCACAACAAAAGGTAACAAGGCTAAAGCCGCAAGGCTTCTTGGGATTGGAAGAGCGACTCTTTACAGAAAAATCGAAGAGTTCAATTTAGTCTTAAAATGAGACCCCTTATTGCCTCATAATGAAACAACAATTCATCTGAAAAAAGATCCCATCTTTTCACACAATTGTTTAACATCTCGAAATATAAATCAAATTCAGATTTATTTTACAGGCATGTTTTTGGCACTGGCATTGCAGATTATAATAATGTCACCAGAACAGAAGGCTATGCTGGGTATACCTTCAAGAATGTTTGGACTGCGCGAAATGGCATTGGCCAAAGGTTAGGAGAAGGAGAAATGATCGTACAGAAAGTTTTGGAAGATACTATTTACAAGACAATCAAGAAAAGTTCTACTTGTATTTCGCCTGATGTCTATTCTGCTTTTGAAAGGGCGATAAATGTTGAGAAATCTGAGGTTTCCAAAAGGGCATTCGAAGCGACACGTAGGAGTTTAGATCTATCGATAACAAATGAAAACCCTGCGTGCCCTGACACTGGCTGGCCCCTTTTTTTCTTTAAGATAGGAAATGATACAAAAATTGAAGGAGGAATGCTGGCTCTTGAGGAGATTTCGCGAAGGATGGTTGAGAAGGCTACCAAAGAAGGATACTTAAGGGCAACAATGAAACATCCATTAACCGGTGTTGATCCGGGTAATAATATTGGTATGAACGTGCCAAATTTCACCTATCGATTTGTGCCAGGTGATTCAATGCAAGTGACCTATGTCGCTAAAGGGGGAGGCTCGGAATGCTTTGGGGGAACGAGGTACAGGGTGATGGCCTTTGCTGATGGACTCATCGCGATCGAAAAGTTTATTATTGATTGTTATATTGCAGCTTCAAGAGCTGGGGCGATCTGCCCCCCCGCCGTTTTAGGTGTGGGTATCGGGGGGACTTCGGATATCGCTACCAAAATAGCCAAGGAAGCAGCAACTTTAAGAATTGTTGGTAGCCATCATCCTGAGCCAGCGATTGCCAAGATTGAGGAGGATTTATACAGGGCTATCAATGGTCTCCAGATAGGCGGTATGGGATCCGGAGGTGAGACGTCGGTTTTTGCGGTCAACGTAGAATATGCTTATACGCACCTTGCGGGTATAGCCGTGGCAATGAATGCCAACTGTTGGGTTGCCAGACGTGCGACGACTAAGGTTTATGGAGATGGTCGTATTGAAGAACTTGACAATCCAAATTGGTTTGACGGGAGGTGAAAATGAGCGATTTCCATTTAAAGGTCCCTTTACAAGATGAAGACATTAAGAGACTTAGAATCGGTGATATTGTCTATTTCTCCGGGGAAGCGTGGACATGTCGTTCGCGTTTGCAAAGGTATGTTTTTGATGAAGGACATGCTTTGCCTTTTTCAACACGTGAAAGGAATTTGCTCATTCATGTCGGTCCGGTAATCATAAAAGAGCAAGGCAAATGGAAACTCGTATCATTTGTGCCCACTTCGAGCATTCGATTTGAAAAATGGGGGGCAAAATCTGTGAGGGAGCTCGGGTTGAAGGCCATTGTGGGGAAAACGACCATGAGAGAAGCGACCCAGTTGGCGATGAAAGAAAATATCTGTGTCCATGCCACCCCACTTGGCGTAACCCCTAATCTTTATTTGGAGCAGATAGAGGTGAAAGACGTTTTTTGGTATGATGAGTTAGGGAGTATCGAGGCAGCTTGGATACTGGAACTAAAGGATTTAGGTCCGTTCCTGATCGATATTGATTCCGAGGGAAGGAATCATTTTGATGAACTGGATGCAATCATCAATGAGAAGCGGAGAAAAGCTTACCAGATTTTGAATATCCCCGAAGATTATGAGTACACGAGGCTGTATTGAAGACAGAGGGTTTTAATGAATAGGATTGATTGAGCTTCGCTCTATTAATGGAACACTTCATCCTTCCGATGGTCTCCAATCTATTAAAGGAGCAAACCAAGAGGAGAAATGAAAGAACTATTTGTGAGTCGAGAAACGGTATATGACATGATGTATAACTCCATTGTCATGGCCGCCACCCTAATGCCCGTCGATGTGAAAGATTCCCTTCTTAAATGCCTTGAAAAAGAACAATATGAGACAGCGAAGCTCCATCTTGAAACGATCATCAAGAATTGCGAAGTAGGTGAAAAAGAGGGACAACTTATCTGTCCTGATCCTGGTTTCCCTCTCTATTACGTTCGGGCAGGGGACAACGTCAGGATCGAAGGTGGATTCTCAACACTCTATACAGTAAGCCAGGAGGCTGTCAAGAAGGCCACTTCTAATGGTCGTCTTTGTCCCTATATGGTCGATCCCATAACACGGGAAAATCCAGGAACAAATGTTGGATATTACTTGCCAAAAGTAGAGATTCGGTTCGATCCTCAAATTGATTTTCTTGATGTCATCGCAATTCCGCAGGGCGGAGACCAAGAGATTTTCGGTACCTTCTATCGCATGATGTACCCTGCCGACGGGAAAAAGGGAATAATGAAATTTATCCTGGATTGCATCAAGGAGCCCACTTATGCGGGAAAAACCTGCCCACCCCATGTGATTGGAATTGGGATTGGAGGAACCTCTGACATTTGTATGAGGATTGCCAAAGAAGCAGCGGTACTGAGACCCATCGGCAGCCGTCATCCAGACAAAGAGCTTTCTTCTTTGGAGGAGGAACTGGTTGAGATGGTTAAGGATTCAGGTATCAGACCAATGGGAATGGGAGGATGGTCCCGAATTCTCGATGTCCATATTGAATATGCTGTAACCCATACGGCAGGTCTCCCTGTGGCCTTCAATGCACAGTGCTCTCTGGGGACGAGAAAGGTTGCCAGGATTAGGCTGGACAACCACATTACTTATAGTGATTTCCCAGAGTGGAACTACCGATAAGAATGAAAAGGGCGGTACCTTTATTGTTAATATAGACTCAAAAGGAAACAACCTTTTTCATCAAATAGATAAGGGGGTGACATCCAAATTTGAGAAATTCTATGAGAAATTCGGAATTTCAAAAGAATTTAAATACACTGATGTAAATGCATAGAAGGAGAGAAGAGGAAATTTCACAAAGTTTAGTTTGTGAGGTAAAAAATGGAATTCTCGGATTGTAATTGTGCCAAATGTCCCATCATAGAAAAAATATGCCGGCTCGAAAACGGGAAGGGACCTAAGTGGTGCCCTACGAAAACAGGAGAAGAGGCTCTCACCTCAGCAATGAAGGATTATCAAGATCCTGAGATTAAAGAATTTGCAAAACAGGCTTCTATCCAGGAAGGAGCTTGTTATGCCAATCGTGATGCGAAGCCTTTTATAATGATTCCAACTAAAAGCAGGATTGAGGAATTAATCGAATTCTCACAGAGGATGGGATATAAGAGGCTTGGGATAGCCTTTTGTGGAGGTGTTACCCATGAGGCATCCATTCTTTCAGATATTTTAGAAAAGAATGGTTTTGAAGTGGTCGCAGTTTCCTGCAAAGTTGGAGGTGTGCCCAAAGAAAAGATTGGGGTGAAAAACGAAGAGAAAATTAAGATTGGGAAATTCGAACCGATGTGTAACCCCATCATGCAGGCTAAGATATTAAATCGGGCGAAAACTGATTTCAATATTATGTTAGGTCTTTGCATTGGTCATGATTCTCTTTTCCTGAAATATATAAAAGGACTTACCACTGTTTTTGCGGTCAAGGACCGAGTAACAGGTCACAATCCGATGGCTGCACTTTATACTTCAAAATCTTATTATCAAAGATTAATGAAAATGGAATACGGAAGCGCAGAAGAGATGAAAAGCCGACTGGTTTCTGGAAGAGGCAAGGAAGAAACATCCTAAAAGAGAAGGGAGGAAGAAATGATTCGTTTTGCGCCGATTATTGATACTGATGTCTTGGTGATTGGAGGGGGAGGGGCGGCATCAAGGGCTGCAATTGCCGCGGATTCCTTGGGTGCCAAGACCACGATGCTTGTCAAAGGGCTCTTTGGTCATAGTGGGTGCACGCCCGTGGCCTTAGGGGGTTATGCAGCGGCCTTTGGAAATGCGGATATCCGGGATAATTGGCAGGTCCACTTCAAGGACACCTGCATTGGCGGCGGAATGATCAATAACCAGGAATTGGTGGAGATTCTTGTAAAGAATGCAACGGAGAGATTTAAAGAACTGGAAAGTTATGGGTCCCTCTTTGATCGGGATGGAAATCAGAACTATTTCCAGAGGCAATTGGGCGGTCATTCCTATCCCCGAACCTGTATCAGCGGGGACCGGACTGGCGCAGAGATGATGAGAGGCCTGAGGTGCGAGACGCTTCGGAGGGAGATAAAAATCATCAGTGACTGTATGGCACTAAAACTCCTCAAAGAGGATGACAGGGTTGTGGGTTGTGTGGCTTATGAGATGAAAAAAGGAGAATTCTTCGTCTTCAGAACAAAAGCAATCATCCTCGCCAGTGGAGGGTCAGGCCAGGTCTTTAAATATTGCTTTGCACCTTATGGGAAAGCAGGTGATGCAAACCGTATGGCTTTGGAGGCCGGAGCAGAACTGGTGGACATGGAGTTTTTCCAGTTTCACCCCACCGGATACAATTTCCCCGAATCGATTGCTGGTCAGTCGATTAGCGAAGGAGTGAGAGGCGAAGGGGGGAGACTCTATAACATCTTAGGTGAACGTTTTATGGAACGTTATAACCCCAAACAGGTGGAATTAGCCTGTCGCGACTTTATCTCACGTTGTATCTACTTTGAGGTACAAGAAGGTAGAGGAACACCTGATGGAGGTGTTTACCTCAGCACCACTCATATCCCTCCAGAAATGATCGAAGAACGCCTTCCGTTGATGCTCTATCGTGGTCTCAATTATGGTGTGGATATGAGGAAAGAACCAATGATCATCTATCCTTCATCACATTACCAGAATGGAGGGGTCAAGATTGATACAAATTGGGAGACGAAAGTCAAGGGTCTCTATGCAGCAGGTGAAACGGCTGGGGGGGTTCAGGGCGGCAATCGTTTAGGCTCCAATTCCCTGCCTGACCTTCTTGTATCAGGTAAGATCTCCGGGGAGAATTCAGCAGAGGCCGCACTCTCCGGGAAAAATACTAAAGTGAATATGCTTAATTTTAAAAAGGAAGTTGAGCGAGCAGAAAAAGAAATTAAGGACGTTATTGATACAGACAATGGCATTTCACCAATCACTATCAGGAATGAGATTAAGAACCTCTCCTGGGATGAGGTAGGCATTGCAAGAAGTGAAGAGAAGTTGAAACATGCCATCCAAGTTTTAGAAGATATCAAGGCAAATCGATTGCCACGAGTGGGGGATCGGGGTCAATCCTTCAATATCGAATTCATCGAAGCGATGGACGTGCGATCCCTGATCGTCTCCCTTGAAGTGATGGCCAGGGCGGCTCTGATCCGGACAGAGAGTCGGTGTGGCCACTTCAGAGAGGATTATCTTCTTCCCGAGAAAAGTTGGGTCCTCAATATTGTGGCCCGCTGGAATGAGGATGGGGAATTCGTCTTCGAAAAGCAGCCCGTTGTCAAAACCTTGCTTAATCCCGATGAGGTGGAGATGCCCATCTTCCCTGTCTGTGGGTTGATTGATGAATAGATAGGAGGAAAAATTGCTATGGCAGAGCCGTTCAAAATCAAAGTATATCGTTATGACCCGATGGTGGATGAAATCCCTCGATTTGAAGAGTATAATGTGGAGGGCTATTACAAAGGGATGCGGGTCTGGAGGGCCCTCGACAAGGTGAATGAGACCTATCGGGCCAACATCGCCTGGAGACTCTCCTGCAGAGAGTACCAGTGCGGAAGCTGCACCATATTGATCAATGGGAAGCCAAAATTGGCCTGTAAGACCGAAGTGGAGAACGGGATGGTGCTGGAACCCTTACCCTACTTTCCCATCGTCAAAGATCTTTTAATCGATCGAGAGGTTGTCTCTAGCCGGTATCAGAAGATTAAACCCTGGTTATTGAGAGAAGATGATATCTCAAAAAAGGAAATGAAAGTTCACCAGTCTGAGGTTGACAGGGTCAGGGCAATGACGGATTGTTTCCGTTGCATGGCCTGCATTAGCGTCTGTCCCACGGTAAAGGGGGCATGGGATACATTTATCGGCCCCATGTTTCAAGTGAACATCGCTGAGTCGGCCTACAATCCCTTGGATACTGCCAAGCGGGTGGCCGAGGCGTTCCGTTATGGACTTTACAATTGCACCCAGTGCGGAGCTTGCCGGGAGATCTGTCCTAAGAAGATCGATATCCCCGAGAAAGCCATCGGTCAGATGAGGACCATCTTTGCCGAGGAAGGGGATTTCAATTCGATAAAGAAGGTTGTGGAAAGCGTGAAGTGGAATTCCAATCCTTTCGGCCATGAAAATACAAAAAGGAAATGGGCAGAAGGGCTCAACCTCCCAAAGGCGGGAAGCTCACTCTTCTTTGCCGGTTGCCTTTCGTCCTTTGAATTTGGAGACACCCTCCGTGAGACGATCGGCCTCTTGAGACAGGTGGGGAAGAATGTCGCCTATCTTGCTGAAGATGAGATCTGCTGTCATGAACCCGTCTTGAGATTAGGAGGGGAAGAGGAATTTGCTAAAGGAGCAAAGGATCTACTTGAACGATTCCAGTCAAAAGGGGTGAAGGAGGTTATTACGGGTTGCTCTGAATGCTTCCGGTGCTTCAAACTTCACTATCCCAAGTATCTCCCCACAGAGATGATGCCTCGATTCCGGCATGTGACAGAGATTCTCTGGGAAGGAAGGGATAAACTGAAGAAAGTCGATCTCAAGAAGAAGATGAGATTGACTTATCACGATCCCTGTCGCCTCGGGAGGGATTGCGGAATCTACGATATTCCTCGGAAGTTGATCGAGTCTGTTGCCAAGGTTGATTTCGTTGAGATGGACCGGTCCAAGGAGATGGCTCAATGTTGTGGGGCTGGAGGCGGAATGAAGCTCTCCAATCCAGGACTGGCCCTTGATGTAGGGAGGGTCAGATTGGGTGAAGCGAAAAAGACAGGGAGTTCGATTCTTGTCTCATCCTGCCCTTGGTGCGAATCAAATTTTAAAGAAGCAATGGGAGAAGGAAACTTTCTTGCCGTTAAAAATATTGTCGATCTTTTGTCAGGAAATTTATAATCACTTCATTCCTACCATAAAGGAATGAAATAAGGAGGAGTCATGAGGGATGTCTTTTATAAAAAAGTTGAAGGGAGGACTTATGCGGCTCCCCAGTATGGTAAGGAAATCTTTCTAAATGTTGGACCCGATATTGAAACTGAAGGTTCCGCCGCCATGAGCAAAGAGGCCATGGAGGAGTTGAAAATCTCGGAGAATGACATCGTCGAGATTTATGGAGCCTGGATGCAGAAGGCGAAAGTCATTCTCTCTCAGGAAAAAGATATCAACTCAATCCGGATGGAGAAGAAGATTCGGGAAGCCTTGCCTGTGGCAATCGGACAAACGATAGCGGTGAGAAAAGAGTATCGTCATTAAGAAATAGAAGAGAGGGTAAGATGGCAGAGATCACAAAAGAGTTGGCCAAGTTTTGTGCAGGTTTGAAGTTTGAAAAACTTTCTTCAGAAGTTATCGATAGGGCTAAATACTTTGCCCTCGACTTTGTAGGGGTGGCGGCGAGAGGCGCGTTAGAGAATTCGACAAAGTCGATGTACCAGTTTGTAAAGAAGATGACCCCCACAGACAAAGGGGGGGTGATCATTGGGACAAAGATGAGGGGTCTTCATCACTATTCTGCACTTGCCAATGGAACATCCTCTCATTCTCTTGAGATGGACGATGTGAATAATGAGGCATCCCTTCATCCTGGAGTGGCCATCTTTCCTGCCGCCTTTGCAGCATGCGAAATGACAGCCAAGAACGGAAAGAAGTTCATCGAAGGAGTTGTTCTTGGCTATGACGTAATGATCAGATTGGGAAAGGCCTTAAGTCCTAAAGAGCATTATGATAGGGGGTTTCATCCCACTGGGACTTGTGGGACATTTGGTGCAACGGCAGCGGTAGCAAAGATAATCGGCCTAAACGAAGTTCAGATGATCAATGCTTTCGGTATCGCAGGAAGCCAGGCTGCGGGTTCAATGGAGTTTCTTGCTCAGGGAGCTTGGACAAAGAGGATGCACCCGGGGTGGGCAGCTCATAACGGAATCATCGCATGTCTTTTAGCAAAAAAAGGGTTTAAAGGACCTTCCACCATTTTCGAAGGGAGAGATGGATTTCTTCACTCCTACTCTGGAAATCCTGATTTCGACAAGGTCCTGGAGGGTATTGGATCATCCTTTGGAATCATGAGAACCAGCATCAAACCCCATGCCTGTTGTCGTTACATGCAACCGCCCATTGATGGGATTCTAAAGATTATGGAAGAAAACCAGCTCAAGGCAAAAGAGATCGATAATGTGACACTTGGGATACTAAAGGCAGGATTTCCAATCATCGTCAATCCTCAAGAATTAAAATACAGTCCACAGTCTGTTGTTGATGCTCAGTTCAGCATGCCCTTTGGTGCCGCGGTTGCTGTCCTTTATGGGGAGGCTTCTTTATCTCAGTTTAGAGAGAAGGTGATTCAATCTACTCCGGTCAAAGAAATAATGAAGAAGGTTCATTGTGTTGAAAATCCAGAACTGGATAAAGTTTACCCAAGGCAGTGGCCTGCAACTGTGGAGATCAAGACAAAGGATGGAAGAACATTCTCCGTAAGAATCGACTATCCTAAAGGGGATCCTGAGAATCCACTCTCCTGGGATGAATTAGTTGAGAAATTCAATGGATTGACTTCATCCATTTATTCGAAATCCCATCGAGAGAAAATTATCGAGCAGATCAAAAAAATAGACGGGATTAAAAACTTTCAACAGTGGACGTTTGTTTTATTAAGGGATCGTTAAAATCGGACTTCTTATTGAGAGGGTAGCAGATGGCAAGAATCTATGAATATCAGGGAAAACAGTTGCTGAAGAAAGTAGGTGTTCCAATACCCAAAGGGGAGGTTGTTTCCACTCCTCAGGAGGCCAAAAAAGTGGCAAAGGAGATTGGGAAACCAGTTGCTATCAAAGCCCAGGTGTGGGCCACTGGGCGTTTTAAAGCTGGTGGGATTCAATTTGTTGAGACTCCTGAGGAGGCGGAACGAGCCGCTGAGAAGATTTTAAAATCAGAAATAAAAGGCCTTTCTGTTGCAAGGGTACTGGTTGAAGAGAGGCTTGATGTCGATAAAGAGTTCTACATTGGGGTCATTGTAGATAATTCGTATAAGGTGAAGGCTCCTGTGTTGGTATTTTGTACCGAGGGTGGAGTGGACGTTGAGGAGGTGGCCTCAAGAAATCCAGAAAGAGTGGCTAAGATGGTGGTTGACTATCTGCGCGGAGTGGATCTCTCCGATGCAAATTCTCTCTTATCAAAAGTAAATTTGAATTCAGATGAAATCAGCAAAGCGGTCTGTGGCCTTTATGAAACCTTTAAAAGATACGATGCGAGAGTGGCAGAGATCAATCCACTGGTCCTGACGAAAGGGGGTAATATCCTTGCCGCAGATTGCCGGATCACCCTTGATGATAATTCGATTTTTCGTCATCCAGAATTTGGGATTAAAGTTCCCAGAGATATGGAGAGAGAGCCAACCGAATTGGATAAGATAGCCTGGACGATTGAGGAGGGGGATTTCAGGGGAACGGGTTACTTCGCACAGATGGCTCCGAACATAGAGGAAGAGGGATATATAGGGTTTCATGGAATTGGCGGTGGGGGAGCGATGCTCGGAGCAAGCGCACTGATCAATCGAGGGCTAAAAATTGCAGATTATGCTGATACAAGTGGTGACCCACCGGCAAGCAAGGTCTATAGAGTAATCAAGGCCATCCTCTCTCAACCCGTTGATGGATACATATTGATGGGCGCCTGTCTGGCCAACCAAGAACAGTGGCATCATGCCCACGGTATTGTGAAAATCCTGAAAGAGGAGTTGAAGGATCGCTTTGGATTTCCAGTGCTTTTACTCATCGCAGGGAATAAAGAGAGGGAGACCCATGAGATCATTCGAAATGGACTGAAAGGCCTTCCGATTCAATGGGAACTTTATGGCCGGGACTACATTTACCAGACCGATTTTATTGCCGACCGGTTTAAAACCATGTTGGATGAGTATCTCAAAACGAAGCATAAGAGAAAAGGAAAGGGATAGAAGAATGCCTAATAAAAATATTCTAACCTTTGACATCAAGACCGGGAAGATCACCATCGATTATAGCCGCTGTGAACCTGCAAAAAAGAATATATCCAATCCTTCTTGCGGTTTTGCTTGCATCAAGGCCGATCGATGGTATGGCCGAAATGTTCTTAAAATTGAAGGGAATAAACCTGTCCTTGCCAATGCCGATCCTGAGGAGATAAAGAGGCTTTGTAATGAATGTCTGGCCTGCGAACATGACTGCACAGAGTTTGGGAGCGATTGCATTCGCATCGAACTTCCTTTTCCGGGGATTGATGATTACCGAAAGAAGATGGAACGGAAGGTATAGGAGGTGAATTCATTTGGCCATTTTAATAGATAAAGAGACAAGGGTTTTGGTTCAAGGAATTACAGGTCGGTTTGGAAGCTTTGTCACCCGAAATATGCTTGATGTAGGAACCCATGTGGTGGCAGGCGTGACACCGGGCAGGCGGGGGGAACAGGTTTGGGGAATTCCTGTGTTTAATACGGTTAAAGAAGCTCAAGCTGAACATGGGCACTTCGAAGCGAGTGTAGTGTTAGTCCCTGGTCCAGATGCCAAGAAGGCAGTGGTCGAAGCATTTGAAGCAGGGATCAAAACCATTCTCATGGAGGTGGAAAGGGTGCCTCTGCACGATGCTTTGGAGGTCATCGCATTGACAAGGAAGGCCGGAGTGAGACTGATCGGTCCAGGGTCTGCTGGATTAGTAAGCCCGGGAAAAGGTTCCTTGGGCATATTTGGTTCTCCTGAAGAATTGGCAAGAGTGGCTTTCATTCCGGGGAGAATCGGCGTTGTTTCGAGAAGTGGAGGGCAGACGACCACGCTTTGCTGGAATGTCTGTAAAGCTGGATTTGGTATTAGTACAGCCATCAACCTTGGATCGGAACCGGTCTTAGGAACTTCTTTCCCGGAATTACTTCCTCTTTTCCAGGAGGATCAAGAAACGGATGCCATCGCTTATTTTGGTGAAATTGGCTCAGTCATGGAGGAGGAAGCCGCTGAATTGATCAAAGAGGGGAAATATACCAAACCGCTTGTAGCGTATATCGCAGGGCGAGGATTGGCTAAAGGAATTCGTTTCTCCCACGCAAGCGCAATTATCGAGGGAGGAAAGGGAACAGCCGAGAGCAAGGTGGCCGCATTAAGAGAGGCTGGGGTACACGTTGTGGACAGGCCGGATGATATTGGTCCAACATTGGTGAAAACTCTGAAAGCGAAAGCATAGAGGAGGAGACCTATATTTCCTCTATGACGGAGAAATGAGGATACGAACATGGGTGTTTGGAGATCAATGCTTTTTATTCCAGCAAATAGTTGGCGAATGATCATGAGGGCAACGGGTGAGATGCAGGATGCCATCATTCTGGACTTGGAAGATGCAGTCCCTATTGCAGAAAAGGAGACGGCACGGGTTTTTGCTCGGGATGGTATTCCGATTTTAAAATCGAAGGGGATCGATGTCTTTGTTCGAGTCAATTCCCTGGGTACGGGTATGACACAAGAAGACCTGAAATATGTTGTTGGGAAAGGGCTCGATGGAATCATGCTTCCAAAATCTGAAAAAAGGGAGGAAATCGTTAAATTAGATCGGCTTCTAAGAAAGGAAGAGGAGAAGAAGAAGCTGAAGCCGAATTCGATCTCCATCATGCCACTCTTGGAATCTCCCCGAGGGGTTCTCAATGCCGCGGAGATTTCAAGAGGGAGTAAGCGTATTGTCGCTTTAGGTTTTGGCGCCGGAGATTTCTTGAGAGAACTGGGGGAAGGATTTGCGATTGCACGACTCTCCCCCGATGAATATTTTCCAATGATTTTGTACGCCCGCTCAAGGATTTCCATTGCCGCAAGAGTGGCTGATGTTCCAGCCATTGATACTCCCTTTTTTGGTCTATTGATCGATACAGAGGGATTAATCAGAGAATCATCGAGAGTAAAATTGCTGGGATTCAAAGGGAAGATGTTGATCCACCCGCGCCATATCGAACCAGTCAATCAGGTCTTCTCTCCCTCGAAAGAGGATGTAGAGTTTAGCAAACAGATGATCGCTGCCTATAAAGAAGCCTCTGCCAAAGGGCAGGGGGCAGCCTCTTTTGGGGGAAGAATGATTGATTATGCCATGGTTTCTATGGGAGAGGATATCCTTGTCCGAGCTGAAAGTATTGCCGAAAAGGAGAAGAGGAGGGTTGCAGAGAAATATTAAATCATAAATTCTGTGTCCGATTTCACTTTTAAGACTGGGAAACTTAATTTTTCAATTTAAATCTTACACTCTTTCAAATTAAATCCAGAAGGAAAATTGAATATGTTATTAAAAGTTTCGGGGATTCAGGGAGGTCCGTTTTTTGGGGATTACGAATCTAATCTGGAAAAGTGCATTAATTTATTTGAAAAAGCTGTAAAGAAAAATAGTCCAGATATAGTTATTTTCTCGGAGATGATGACTGTCCCATATTTTTGTGGAGTAAAAAATGATTTTTATTTTAGCTTTGGAGAGAAGAGGGACGAAAAAACTATCTCTTCATTTAGAAGTAAAGCAAAAGAACTAAAGGCCTATGTAATCATAACTTGGTTTGAAAAAGAGATTTATGGAAAGGGAAAACAAATTCGTTATTTTAATTCCGCTGGACTTATTTCACCTAAAGGCGATTTGGTGGGAGTCTATAGAAAAACTCATATACCCAAAGTAGATACTAAGGGTCTATTTACTGATGAAAAATACTATTTTGAGCCAGGAGATCGTTTGCCTATATTTAAGGTAAAGGGTATTGATATAGGTATACTTATTTGCTACGACCGCTCTTTTCCGGAAGCTTGGAGAACTTTATGGTTAAAAGGAGCAAAAATTATCTTTATTCCGATTGCTACCTATGGATTTCGCGAGGAGTTTTTCATAAAGGAATTACAAGTTAGAGCTGTTGAAAATCATGTCTTTGTCGTTGCTGTGAACAAAGCTGGAGATGAATCTATCGAAAATGAAACAATATCTCGCCACCATTTCGGCAAGAGCAGTGTTATCGATCCTTTTGGAACTATCATGGTTCAATTGGATGATGAACCATTTTCCATATTTAATGTCACCCTGGATTTAGAGAAGGTCGAGGAAGCAGATAGAGTATTGGATTGGGGGAAAGATCGAAGACCAGACCTCTATGGAAAGATCTCTGAAAAGGGTCGAGAAAAAGGGTAGATTTTTGAAGAGGGGAATACAACCCAAAGCTGAGGAGGATGAGAAAATGTTTCAGCAATCGCCGTTTCCCGTAATATCTATTGCAGGGGAACCATATAATCGGGGGTATCAGTATGGCTCACTATGCAAAAATCTGATAGAAGAGACTTCGAAGTTCTATCGTAAAATCTTTAAGCACAGATCGAACCTTGATTGGAATCAATCTTTGCAAGAGGGAAAGAAATTTATTCCCGTTATTGAAGGATATGATTCCGAGATTATGGAGGAGATTAGAGGAGTAGCTGAGGGCTCAGGAAGACCTCTTGAGGAAATAGTCCTTCTAAATGTGAGAAGTGAAATAGCATTTTCATTGGTTGCAAAAGGAGGGAGTTCAGCAGGGTGTACCACCTTGGTTGCCACACCGGATGCCACCTCATCCAAACATATGTTAATAGGACAAAATTGGGATTGGCACCCTGATGCTCAGGCCCTAAATGTAATATTGAAGATAAAACAAAAGGGTAGGCCTCATATCGTCCAGATAGTAGAAGCAGGTATAATCGGAAAAATAGGGTTTAATTCAGCAGGAATAGCCCTTGTGGCAAATGCTTTGATCTCTGATAAATGGAATCTTGGAGTTCCGTTTCAGGTCATCCTCCGCGGAATATTGAATGCCGAGTGTATGGCCGATGCCATCTTAGCAATTTCGAAGGCAAAGAGGGGTTCTGCAGGGAATTTTTTGATAGCGCATACCGATGGCGAGGTTATTGATATTGAAGCTGCCCCACAAGATGTCAATTTTATATTTCCAGACAATGGTATATTAGCTCATTCGAATCATTTCACGGTCTCTAACCCTAAAATAAATGATTTTGGGCCCTCCATATTTCCAAGCACGATATTCAGAAGACACAGAGCAAATAAGCTTTTAACTATGGAAAAAGGGGATATCAATGCAGAAAGTCTAAAACGGGTCCTAAAAGACCACTTTGACAAGCCTTATTCTATTTGCTGGCATATAGATACACGACTTCCCGAGAGCGATCAAATTCAAACAGATGTATCACTTATAATCGATCTCACTCAAAAAACAATGGAGATCGCACAGGGGCCTCCATGTGGACATGAGTATATTCCTTTTACCTTTGAGGACCTCTTCCAATGATAAAGATTAGGGGAAAGGATTAAAGGAGAGTGTGTTAGAGAAAGGAGGTGGTGTAACTTGGAATGATATTTATGAATAGAATTTGAGGTCTTTTAACACATTGAATTCAAGGGAGGTAGATGAAGATGAAAAACAAAATAATGTTATTGTTACTGGTATTTATTTTTTTAACTGGTCTTTTTATTAGTACCAGTTATTCGGCAGAAAAGAAAATTGTTATCCGAATAACCCATGAAGTAACAACCACAGGTGACTTACATTTAGTTTTAGAGGAGTTTAAAAGGTTGGCAGAGAAAGAATTACCAGGAAGACTTGATATAAGAATTTACCCGCTTGGTGAACTTTTTAAAGATAGAGAGTCATTTGACCAGATCAGGATGAGAAATGTGGAGTTAGGCGGCGGTACCATGGGTACGCTTGCAGCGGTGATAGACTCCAGATTAGCAATATTAGATCTACCTTTTTTATTCCCTTCTTTTGAAAGTATGAGAGGATTGTTGAAGTCAGACTTCGGAAAAGAGCTTGAAAAGATGATCGAAGCGAAGGGATTAAAAATTCTGGGCGTTGGAAGATCGACCCGACTTGGGTTGGTAACCAAAAAGGGACCAACTCGTCATCCCAATGAAATTAAAGGGATGGTCATTAGAGGTTTTTCACCAATAGTCCATAAACCAATGCTTTCAGCTTGGGGAGCTTCATACACATATTTATCAGCAGCTGAAATATCACATGCATTAGAAACAGGTGTTATTGACGGAGTTTGGACATCAGTTCTTGGATGGATGATGACAAAGGACCCAGGGAACTACTTCACTGTTTTTCCAGCAGCAGCCTCACCAATGTATAAAGTCGTCAGTCTCGATTGGTGGAGGCGACTACCAGGAGATGTCCGCACAGGACTGACAAAGGCTATGGACGGGGCTCTTGATTATAACTGGAATGTGGTATCAGGTGGGTATGAAAAAAAGGCTTTCGAGCAGTACCCCTGGGGGAAGGGTAAATATCAAGCTTACTTCCTGGGCGATAATGAAACAGGTGTATGGCGAGAAAAATCAATGGCTGTGTATACCGATTTAGAAGGAACATTTGGGAAAGAATTGATGGCCTCAGCGAGGAAATTCTCTATGACAGGGAAGTAAATGACAGACAGAATAACTAAACCCTATTGTTGCATTAAAAATCTAATTAAATTGGAATTCAAAAGGAGAAGTTTACGAATGCAACAATAGGGTTTAGTTATTCCATAAAAGCTAAGAAGAAATGACGAAAAAACCCATCACCCACAAATATTTATGGAAAGCACCAGAAAACTCCGTTCTGTGAATGGGGATGAATGGTGGTTTAGAATTGGATTCAGAAAGTTTCCGGTTTCCCGTGAGACCAATCCCCGCCTTGTAGGCGGGGATTGGTCTCACGGGGCAACTTTCTTTACTGTTAAAGATAGTCTGATAGGAAGAGGTCTTATTATATTCCTAAATGGGGTGTTTTGAATAATTTATTGTTTAATTGAAGAAAGAAGTGAGAAATTATGGTAAGGATATTAAAAGTTTGGGATTTTGTAGAGAAGAATATTTTTGGGAAGGCATCATTGATTTTTGTTTTCTCAGGTCTCTTTGTGTCGATATTAGAGGTATTTTCTAGGTATTTATTTCGCTCATCAAAACCATGGGCTAATGAGTTAGCAGTACTTTTCTTTATAACAGCAATCCTTTTTCACTATGGCCTTGCTTTAAAGGATGGATTCCACATAAGAGTTTCAATCATCTTAGAGCGAACTTCGAAAATACCCCGAGGAATCCTTAATATTATTGCCGATGTCCTAGGAATAATTTTCTGTGCTATTTTAATAAAAGATGGGTATAGATTAATCTATGAAGTAAAGCGATTAGAATATGCTACAGAAATATTAAGAATACCAACATTTTTACCTTATTCAGTATTAACTCTTGGATTTCTACTACTTTTGATTAATTACTTCATAGATTTATACAAACAAATAGTCACTTTATCTTATCCCAATAAATCTTTTAATTAGCCTTTAGGGTAAACCCCCGGCTTTGCCCTGGTTGTGGATCACACGTGAGACTGGGGCCATTGGGAACTATAGTGATATCAAGGGATTATCCCCTCCCCCTTCGACGGGGGAGGGTGAGGGTGGGGGTGGACGAAACGCGTTCCTTTCACCCTCCCCTCAATCCCCTCCCATCAAGGGAGGGGAGGTTAACAAGTTGAAAACTAAGTGAATTTTTACAATCGTGTTGCAAGACATTGTTAAACCTTTTATGACAACCCCCAGTGTCAAGTATGTCCACAACCAGGGCTTTGCCGGGGGTTGTGTGACTATACATAGCGCATTAAGTAATTGCGCATAATTATCGGACGACTTCGTTGCCCGATGTCCATTCACTGAATTTGGACTCCACCGACTGAACAACATCTTCAAGTGTCGGGAAGTATCGGTTGTGGAGGCAGAGTCTTCTAATTAATTTCCATAACCGCTCAATTGGATTAAGATCAGGGCTATATGGAGGAAGAAAATCCAAAATGAATTGAGGCGCTTGCTGACTCCTCCAATCAGCATGGAGCTTGGCATGATGGTATCTGGCATTGTCTATAATGACAACGACGCGCCGACCGCTTCGAGAACTGGTTTGCCGAAGGTGTTTGAGAAACGCATGGTGCGTCACGGCATTAAACTTTTTGTGCTCTCTCTTGAAAACCAGTTTTCCATCGCGCAGACGGACCGCTCCAAAATACCCCACACTCTTACGAGTGGGATGATGCAACAATACAGGGTTCTTATCCTCCGGAGGAACTCACATCAGACAACGCGATCCATATTGCTGGAAATGGACTTCATCCGTCGACCACAGGTCGATTTCAGGATCGACTGCGAACCCTCGGAGTTTTTTTATATGCCTCCTGAAGTTCAGGATCGGCCCGGGCGATCAGAGGGCGCGGTTTGCGCCGGCGAAAGCCAAAGGATTTAAACATGTATTGGCACTGCCGAACTCCTAAAGTTACTCCATACCGCTTTTTAATGAAGGCGGCCAACCCTTTGCCATCCCAGAGACCCCTTGGGATTCCGGCAGCCTCGGGCGGCTGCCGCAACGCGGAGTTAATTTCCCATAATTGCTTATCGTTCAAGCGCCTGGGGCGGCCAGAACGTTCTCCCTCCACAAAGCCAGCCAGGCCGCTTTCCTCGAAACGGCGAACCCAATATTCCACTGTTCGCGGCGAGTCCCCCAAGAGGCGGCTGACCTCCGGGCAGCTCATCCCTTGGGCAACGAGCAACACCCCGTGGAGGCGGTGGTGATACCGTGATTCTTCTGAACGACGGATTTCATCCTGCAATCCAAGAACAATGGTTGACGCATCGGCTATGGTTAATGGTTTCATGAAAACAGTATATCATATGATTCACTGATGCGCAATTACTTATTGCGTTATGTATAGCATGATATAGGAATTATATAGAGGAGGAGTATATTGGAAACATTATTCTTAGCCGTCGTTCTCTTTATATTACTAGCAATGGGTGTCCATATTGCGATTGCCTTAGGAATATCTAGCGCTCTTTATTTAATTCTTTTCACTGATTTCAGTTTATCTTTAATAATCCCCACTTTTTTTAAAAGTATTAATAGCATAACATTGATGGCCATCCCGATGTTTATCTTGTCAGGAATTGCAATGGAAAGATTAGGAATCATGGAAAAACTTTTTTACTTCGCTGATAGCATAACCAGGTGGTTACCAGGTGGGACTGGTGTGGCTACAATGATTTCATGTATGTTTTTCGCTGCAATAAGTGGTTCTAGCGTTGCTGGGGCTGCTGCCATGGGGGTAATAGCCATACCCAACATGAAGAAAAGAGGATATGACGATTCTTTTGCATCAGGTATTGTTAGTATTGGTGGGACCTTAGCCATCTTAATTCCCCCCAGTATTTCGATGATAATCTATGGAGTCGCAACAGAGATGTCCATTCCTAAACTATTCATGGCTGGTATGATACCTGGAATCATCCTTGGACTTCTTCTTTGTTCGAATATTGTCGTTTTAAGTTGGGGTAAAATACCGAAAGGCACTATGAAATGGAGTGAGGTGCAGATAGCTTTTAAGGGAGCTTTGGGGGGAATGTTGATGCCCGGGATAGTTCTTGGGGGTATTTATGGAGGTATCTTTACACCTACCGAAGCAGCTGCTATTGCTTCAACCTATGCCATTATTTATGGTCTGATTCTTAAGAAATCAGAATGTATTAAAATTTTGCCATCAGTGGCTTCCGAAACATTGAAAATGACAGCCATGATTTTTTTAATACTTGGAGGAGCTTTCACCTTCGCTATGGTCCTCACTATTGAAAAGATTCCACATAAACTTACTCAAATAATAATTGATTTAGAGTTGTCTCGCACTACTTTTTTAATAGCCTTAAACATACTCTATTTGATTTTAGGTTGTTTTTTAGATGTTATCTCCTGTATCCTTTTAACAATACCAATTATTTTTCCAATAGTTTTGAAATTAGGAATCGATCCTTTACATTTTGCAGTTCTCTTAACAGTGAATATGGAGATAGCATGCATTACACCTCCCGTAGGATTTAACCTCTATGTTGTCAGTGGCATCGCAAAAATCCCGATAGAGTCTGTCGCCCGCGGTACACTCCCTTTTTACATGACAATGATAGGATTTCTGATTTTAGTCACATGGTTCCCTGATTTGAGCACTTGGCTTGTGGGGATAATTTATAGGTAAATTGGTTAAATGCCCCTATCCCTTTTGTGGGATTTGGGAAATAAAAATTATTTGCTAAAAATAAAAAATATAATTTTAGGAGGTAATTTAAATGGGTACGTATGATTCTATTCACATTAAAAAAGGTTATGGTGGCGGAAAGATAGGTTTTGGGCAAAAACCTGCTGTTTTGGTGATTGATTTTCAGAGATTCTTTACAGATAGAGATTCTCCAATGGGAGGCTCTCCTCATATTCTGAAGGCAGTTAAAAATACCTCCATCCTCTTGAATGATGCGAGGCAGAAGAAGGTACCTGTCATCTATACCGTTGTGGGTTATAGGAAGGACAAGAAAGATATGGGCTTATGGCCGAAAAAGCTTCCATATTTATCAAAATGTCTTTTAGGATCAAAGTGGATGGAAATGCCAAAGGAAGTGAAAGATAGTCCAGAGGATATTGTGTTAGTAAAGAAAATGCCCTCTGCTTTTTTTGGAACAGATCTGATTACAATATTAAGAAATCTTAATGTTGATACGAATATTATTACAGGATGCGTAACGAGTGGATGCGTCAGGGCAACGACAATCGATTCATTTTCATATGGATTTAGGACGATCTTGGTAAAGGATTGTTGTGGCGATCAAAGCCAAAAGCCTCACGAAGCGAACCTAATGGATGTAAATAATAGATATGCAGATGTGATCTACCTCAAGGAGGCTTTAAATTTGATTAAAAAGTACTAAAAAGAAATGCTTGGTCAAGCCCTTCCATTTAGATCAGCACACTGTTACAAAATAATAGGGATTGCACCTGATGAAGAATTCACAAAAAGTGGTTCAATATGTTTCTGTTACATTACCTCCCATATCGGTGAAGCTAATTTATGATGAGTGGTATAAAAAATGAGATTTAAAAAAATAAATAAAAATAAAGATTTAAAGAGAAAGTGCTTATCTGAGTTTCCAAGGAATAGAGCAATCCTGGAAATCTCAAAAAGAGCTGGGGATAATTTTGAACGTTGCATAAACTGTGCTCAAGGTACATTAGCTGCGCTACAGAAAGAATTCAATTTAGGTGGGGGAAGAGAAGTAATAAAGGCAGCTACATTCCTGCCTGGCATTGCCAGTCGAAAAGAGACCTGTGGAGCAGTTGTTGGGGCTCTTATGGCTTTAGGGCTAGCCTATGGGAGAGATAATAGGAGAGATAATAGGAGAGATAATAGGAGAGATCTTAAATTGGAGACCTCAAAAGAAGTTAGAGAAATGTTACAACTTAGGGGGAAGGCATGGAAATTTTGTGAGGATTTTAAAAAAGAGATAGGCAGTACAATGTGCGGTGATATTCGACCCAAAATAATGGGGCAAGATTATGTAAATTATGACGGGATGGATCCAAAGTGGAGGGAGAGGTATCTTAAAGACGACGGTGCTAAGAAATGTCGGCTTCCGGTTGAGACTGCAGCACGGATGATCGCGTCTATCATATTAGATGAAACGATGAGAGAATCTTAACGAAGTATTTCAAGCCTATTCCCCAAAAAGTTAAATAAGATGAAAAAATTCGACCAGCATTTTACTCAGGAGATGAAGGGTAAATTAGATGTTGAACTGATCGGTGTGGCTTCCATTGAGATACCGGCGTCAAGAGAGTTAAAAGAAAGAGCTTCTTCCCTTTTACCCAAAGCAAAATCTGTGATGGTTGTAGGTAAGGAAATCTATAAAGAAGTGGTATCCCTATTGAGGCCTTCAAAAGAAGCTGGAGAGGCTGAACCAGGGGAGTTACTCGGGCCCCATAGTGAATATCTCAACGGTCGATTGAATAAAGCTATTTATGATTTGGCAGGCTTATTTCGCAAAGAAGGATACCGGTCTTTGCCTCTACCGGCAGCAGGATGTCCAACCGATCAGAGATTTTTAAATGCGATTTTTTCTTATAAACAGGCAGCCCAATTAGCCGGGCTTGGAACGATTGGCCGACACAGCTTACTTATCACGCAAGAGTTTGGTCCCCGGGTGAGATTGGCTTGTTTGCTGACAGAGGCTTTATTGGAAGCCCATCCATTGAATCAAAAAGATTATTGTATTGATTGCGATGCCTGCATCCGGGAATGTCCTGCCCAAGCCATTCAAGTACCCAGACAGGGTGAAATTTGCTCTATGAACAAGTTTGCTTGCCGAACTTACCGCCAATCCGGATTGACATGCAGTGTTTGTATGAAAGCTTGTAGTGACGTCCTGGGTTGATTTAAGAATTTAATAAGGAAGATAAACTTCTATGCAGCTGACTGATTATGAGAAATCAATCTTGGCGGGTGACTTCGGAGAAGAGGCCAAGAAAATCTTAGAAGTGATGGTCAAAATCTATGAGATCAATGATGCCAATGGATTTATTGATGTAAATGAAGTCATGCTCGCAAGTACCCAAAACATGTCGATTGGCGGTGAAATGGGAATGGAGTTCCTAACCCGCCTGGCTAATTCTGGCATTCGCTTCAAGGTAAAGACTATTACGGATCCTGTTTCAATTGATCTCGAAGGTTGGAACCGCTTGGGAATCCCAGAAGAATATGCCCAAAAGCAGCAAAAGTCAGTGAATGCATTGATCAAGCTCGGTGCCGTTCCTACCTGGACCTGTACACCTTACTTAGTAGGGTCAATACCACGTCTTGGAGATCATCTTGCCTGGGTTGAAACTTCCTGTGTCATTTTCGCTAACTCCTATTTCGGAGCCAGGACGAACAGGGAGATGGACATTTCAGCCCTGGCTGCCGCCATTACAGGTAGGACACCCTATTACGGGTTGCATCTTGAAGAGAGCCGGGAGGGACAACTTCTGGTAAATCTTGATGCAGAATTGAATACAACCTCAGATTATGATGCCTTAGGAAACTACGTCGGAAAAGTCGCAGGCGCAAAAATTCCAGTTTTTAACAACATGAAAAAGAATGTTTCTATTCAGGCGATCATGCAATTAGGGGCAGCCCTCGCCACCACAGGGGCTGTTACCCTTTTTCATATTTTTGATGTCACGCCAGAGATTGTTATGGACCCTTATAAATATGGAAAAAAGAGTGTGAACGAGGAGATCACCATCAGCGATAAGGAGATGAAAGTCGCTTACCAAGGGTTAAACACCACTTCGAGGAATGATATCGATTTTGTTGCCCTCGGATGTCCCCACTATACCTTTGATAAGATAAGGGAGATCGCTTCTTTCCTTGAGGGAAAAAAGATCCGAGAAGGAATAGAAGTGTGGATTTGTACCTCCAAGACAGTTCGAGATCTGGTTTTGCGTAGCGGCGAGATCCAGGTCATCGAGGAGGCTGGAGCTAAGGTGGTAGTGGACACATGCATGGTATTGGCTCCTGTAAAACAGATGGGATTTCATGTGATGGCTACCGATTCGGCGAAGGCCCAATTCTACGTCTCCGGTTTTGGAATAGGGGTGCGATTCGGAAATACCCAAAAATGTTTGGAGGCCACTTTGACAGGGAAATGGGAAGAATAATATGACAGTACTTTACCAAGGCAGAAGTATATGCAGTGGTTTGGTCGAGGGTGAAGCTCTGGTGACGAAACAGGGGATTTCTTTTCTTGGTGGAGTCGATCCAGAAACAGGTGTGATCACAGAAGTGGGTCATGAACTTCATGGGAAGAAACTGTCAGGCAAGATATTGGTACTTCCTGCCTTGAAAGGATCTGCAGGGGCCATGTGGATCATTATTCGATTGGCAGCAGGAATGATAGGCCCGAAGGCCATCATCGTCTCAAAAGCAGATACCATTTTAATCGGAGCGGTGATCATGGCAGGAATTCCAACCATTGATTCACTATCCGTGGATCCTTTTCAAGTATTCAGAGCCGGTGATTTATTAAAAGTCAATGGAACACAAGGGACGGTTGAACAGATTCTTCTCAGTGAAAATACCGGATAGGACAATTCCTCTAAAGGCAGGCTAAAATGAGCCTTGGCAAAGAGTGAAATATGTCTGGGAATGAGAAAAAAATTTTGGGTGTTATGTCGGCATGCCATTCGGTCAATCATCTCTTCTTTGAGTCATTAGGCCCTCTTCTCCCTTTCATCATCCCCGCGTTTAATTTGAATTACACCCAAGCAGGAAAGTTGGGTTTTACTTACTATCTCGTTTATGGTATATTCAACTTCCCATCAGGCCATTGGGCGGATCGATATGGTCGAAAGAGAATGATTTTTCTTTTTCTTCTCATTTCTTCCGTGGCAACTCTATTGATGGCCCTTTCTAATTCTTTTTGGCAATTATTAATATTTTGTGGACTGGCTGGCTTAGGAGGTGGTCTCTATCATGCTTCTGGGACTTCATTGGTCTCTGATGTATTCCCTATTCAGCGTCGTGGGTTTGCACTGGGTATTCATGGATCAGGAGGTGCTTTAGGAATCCTTCTCACCTTTATACTGGGAGGAGGGATTGCCAGCCTTTTCGGCTGGAGGGCTGCTCTTGTTGTCTTATCTATTATAGGGTTTGCCTTGGCCATTGGATTCAAATTAATTATTGGTTTCGAGGATCAAACCATGGTCGTCGAACATCATGAAAAGTATGCCCTCTCTGCCAATTCCAAATATCTCTCCTTGATAAAGGTTCTTCTTGTTTTTTTTCTGATCTATGGAATGGTGATGGTCATCTTCAAAGGGGCTTATAGGTGGATTCCTATTTATCTCAAAGAGACTTTTCATCTGAGCGCTACTAAAGCAATTATTTTTTGCATCATTCTCCCTCTCATCGGTGTCTTTAGTAATTCGTTGATGGGAAGATTTTGTGATCAATATGGACGGCAGAAAAGCCTCATCCTTGTCTTTTGGGTTCTATCCATCTGTTTCTTTTTTCTCTTTTTAGAGATTCGTTTTTTCCTCATCCCTCTTCTTATCATCCTCGGATTTTTTCTTAACTCCTTTGCTCCCATCACTAATGCCTATACGGCCGATTTAATTCCTCCTGTGTTAAGAGGTAAAGCCTTCGGACTCATCTTTACTTTTTCGATCTGTATCAGCTCCTTTTCACCATATGTCATGGGAAAAATCTCAGATCAGACTTCCATGTCGATGAGCATACTTTTCCTTTCAATCAGTTCTTTAATAGCTGGATTTATTTCGTTAATCAATCCGAAAAGGAGGTGGTGATGAACAAAGGAAATAAAAATGGGGACTTAAGAGCAAGATATTATTAAATGAAAGGAGATTGATGAAGATGAGAAAAAAAATAATTTTGTTTTCCTCGGTAATTCTATTCGCTTTGATAATGTTTATGATTGCCAGCTGGCCAGCAGCAGTGGCACAAACTCCTAAAATAGATCCAAAGTGGCAAAAATTGTACTATGGAGGGTGCGGGCTCGGTGGGGCTGCCTATATGGTTGCTCAGGGGGCAGCCGCAGTTTTGAGAGACAAACTTCGTCTCGATGTGATTGTCGAAGCAACGGGCTGTGGGGTTGATAATGTGAAGTTAGTGGATAGGATGGAAGTCCACGCTGGGGCCAGTGGGTTAACCGAACCTTACCGGGCCTTTCGAGGAATGGCTCCTTATGAGAGGAAATATGCTAACCTTCGAGGATGGTATCCTTATTATGTGGTTGGACTACACATTGTTGTACTAAGAGATAGTCCTATCAAGACATTTGATGATTTAAAGGGAAAACGTATTAGTGTTCATACAAAAGGAAGCGGTAGTGAAGAGATCGTTCGTGACGCTTTTATCGGGTTGGGGTTTCCTTACGAGGAATTTAAGCCACAATACCTCACTTATGAAGCGGCAGAAGAGGCATTAAAAGCTCGAACCATTGATGCGGCAATATGGACAACAGGCATCCCTGTTCCCAAAATGTTTGAGGTGGGGGCCACTTACCCTTACAGGATTATCGAGGTTCCTGAAAAGTTGATAAAAGAGAAGGTAATGCCACGACTTCCAGTCTTTAACGCAGTCCATCTTGAAGCTGAAAAAATATATGGGGGCGGGAAAGGCTATATCGGTCCCCCTAGAGTGTGGATTGTCGGGACATATACTATTGCGGAAATCCATAAAGATGTCCCTGATGAATTGGTTTACCAAATGACAAAAGCAATATGGGAAAACCGAAAAATTCTTACGCGATGGCATCCAACACCAGCAGAGATGAATTATGAGATGGTGAAGGTAATGGAAGATTCGCTAACAACCCACCCTGGTGCAAAGAAGTTCTATGAAGAAGCCGGAGTCTGGACGGAAAAACCACTGCCAGTGGTACTCCCTTTTAAATAAATTGGAAATAGGGGCAAAAGAGAGTATAAAATAAACTCTTTTGCCCCATCCGCCTACAGGAGGCTTCAATGAAAATAAATGAGTTCATTTCCTTAGAAGGTAATCCTCGTCGAGAGTTTAAAGGAAAATGGGGGGCTTTTATTAAAACCTTTTCTATCATTGGAACATTGGTTTCAATATACTTAATAGCAACAGGTATGGTGACTGCTTACCAATGGTATGCCATATTCCTCTTTTTCACAATTTTATGCTTAATAAAGTGGAGCCCTTTTAAAACTCTTACAATGAGCAGATTATCATTGATCTTAGATTTAATATTTATCATTATTGGTGCTAGTGCATGTGTTTTTGCTATAGTGGATTACAACCGTTTAATTTATAGAAGTGTAGAGCCAATAAATATTGATGTTATATTTGGAATCCTCTTAATCATTTCTCTCCTTGAGCTGAGCAGGAGAACGAATGGAATTGTCCTTTCGTCCATTGCGGTGCTCTCCCTACTTTACGCTTTTGCAGGGCCCCTCTTCCCGGGAGCATTTCGACATCGCGGCTACTCATTAGAGAGGGTAATAGGCTTCCAATACTTGACTATGGAGGGTATCTTTGGTGTTCCCACTGCGATTTGTGCCACAATAATAATTATCCTTTTGCTGTTTGGAGTTTTTCTTAAGTGGACTCGAGGAATGGACTTTATTAATGATATAGCAACTGGTTTGGCAGGGAGGGCTATCGGAGGTCCAGCCAAAATTGCAACGATCGCCTCGGCTTTCTTTGGTATGGTATCAGGAAGTGCGGTAGCTAATGTAGCGACGACGGGACAATTTACAATTCCATTGATGAAAAAACAAGGGTTTGAGCCCCATGTGGCTGGCGCTGTTGAAGCAGCAGCATCCAGTGGCGGGCAGATCATGCCTCCTATTATGGGGGCTGGAGTATTTATTATGGCTTCCATAATAGGCGTTCCATATCCTACAATTATGCTCGCAGCCGTTATCCCTGCTTTCATATATTTCTTTACTATTTACTGGTCAGTCCATTTTTATGCCATTTCAAGAGACATCAAGGCAATCCCTAAAGAAGTACCATTACCAAGCGTAAAAGGGGCTTTAAAATGGGGATGGGTATTTTTACTGCCCATTGGATTATTGCTCTATTTGATATTCAGTTTTTATCCTCTGGGGAAATCTGTCATCTTCTCAATCTTATTGCTGATTATTACATCATCAATTTTACCTCGGACAAGACTCAACATAAAGCGACTATTGAATGCACTCGATGAGGGCTTTACTGATATGGTACCCATTACTGCAGCCTGTGTTTGTGCCGGCATAATAATAGGTGTCATGGCGCTCACTGGAATAGGGACTAAACTTGGTTCAATGATATTAGATTTTGCAGGTGGGAATTTTTTCCTGACCCTCCTTCTTTCCATGATCATTTCTATAATTTTGGGCTTGGGATTACCAACAACCGCTTGCTATTTGGTTAGCGCCAGTGTAATTGCTCCTGTCCTGATCGGAATAGGTCTAACCCCTTTGGCGGCCCACCTTTTCGTATTTGTTTTTTCTGTTTTTTCTGGTCTCACACCTCCTGAAGCATTACCGGCATATACTGCGGCAGGAATAGCTGGCTCTGAGGGTCAAAAGACTGCAATCACTTCCATGCTCATCGGAGTGGCTGCCTATATCACACCATTTCTTTTCGCTTACGATAATTGCTTTTTAGCCTTTGGCTCAGGTGGTTTTAAAGCGGAAGATTTGATCACGATTGGTACTACCCTCTTAGGATTCTTTGTCGTTCCGATGGGGATAATGGGTGCTATTAAAAGCAAGATCTCTGTTTTGGAACGCCTACTGCTGCTCTTAGGAGGTTTTCTTTTGATATCGTTAAATTATTACTTATCTTTTGTAGGTTTGATCATTTCCGCCTCGATCATTTTTCTAAGCATTAGGCGAAAATAGTTAAGTTAATCGACACTACACTGTGTAAAAAAATGAATTGTGTCATTTTTTCCAAATATCGCTATTTACCAATCAATTTCCTTATTTTAATTTTTTTATTTATTTCAATCGATGGATGTAGCTCTGGAGATTTTAAAGATAGGGATAGAGCGATTGCTTTGGTTCAATATTATCAAATTGGGGGCAAAACTGTTAGTGAGCGGCTGTCTTATGCATTGCTACATTCAACTGATGAAAAAATTAACACGATAGAATGGAATGCTTCCCGAACCAATAAAAATATTTATGAGGTGACATGCACTGTAAAGATAGGGAATAAAGAGAGATATTTTAAATGGTGGGCAAGTCTGTCTTCCAACAGGATTTCCCCTTTAAATATGGACACTCAAGATGTACATGGAGGAGGTTTTTACTAAAAGATAAGATCCCAAAGAGCAAAGAATCTTTATTCCCGAACCAAAGAATAAGAAGAATTTCTTTTAGGACATCGTTAAAAATCTTTTATAAGAAGAGAAAATATTCCATAAAAAGATATCTATTGTGTTTAAATATTTCTTTAAATGGATTATCGTTACCATCTCGTTCATTAACATTGCCATTGCCTATGGTTTAAACTTTTCTTTTTCCATCTTTTTTGTCGCCATACTTGAAGAATTTAGATGGAATAGGGCAACCACTGCCGGTGTATTTTCTTTATCAGCTCTTTTACTTGGAATAAGCTCCTGGTTTATAGGAGGATTGGTCGATCGTTTTGGATCTCGAAAGGTATTGCTCTGGGGAGCCGTCCTTCTTTCTTTTTCAACGATTTCCAGTGGATGGATTAAAAATATCTGGCAGTTTTATTTTCTTTTCGGAGTTTTATCTGCAATTGGAACCTGTAGCCTTGGATGGGTTCCTAACTCTGTCCTTCTTTCGAACTGGTTTGTTGAGAATCGTGGGACCATGGTGGGAATAGCCTTTTCGGGTATGGGGATTGGGATTTTAATTGTCGGTCCTACCGCCCAATATTTCATATCTCAATTTGGATGGCGAATAGCCTATATGCTTTTGGGTTTGGTTGCGCTGTTGCTTTTGGTGCCCTTAAATTATTTTCAACAGGATCGGCCTGTTCGAAAGGTGGCCCACTCAACGCAAGATTCTTCGGTCCCTAATAAAATATATAATCCCATTAAACAATTCCAAAAGCTTGGGGAAGAGGGAGAAGATTGGACTCTAAGGCGTTCAATGAAAACTTTGCGGTTCTGGTTCCTTTTTTTGTCTTTCTTTCTCATTCCTTTAGGAATATTCCCTGTGCTAATCCACCAATTCCCTTACATCGTTGAACAGAACTATAGCAAGAGCTTAGCCGCCTTTATTTTCGGTTTAATGGGCTTTTTAAGTACAATAGGGAGACTAATTTTTGGAACGCTATCAGATGCTATTGGAAGGGAGAAAGCCGTGGCACTAAGTTTTCTTTGCTCCATATCAGGAATTTTAGCCCTCCTTTTCTTGTCCTCCTTTCAATCAACCGTTTTGCTATACCTTTATGCAATTCTTTTCGGTTTAGGTTTTGGAGCCCGAGGTCCAATCATTGCAGCAATGATGGCTGATCTATATCAGGGGAAACATTTTGGTAGTATCTATGGCTTTATTAATATCGGCAATGGTATTGGAGGGGCTCTTGGTCCTTGGCTTGGGGGATATTTATACGACATCAGCGGAAGCTACGTGGTCGCATTCATAATATGTATACCTGTACTCATCCTTGCTTGTATTTTCTTTTGGGTTGCCGGTCGGAAGGGTCTATCCTCTAAATTAAATGAGTAGCCGGGTTTATGCAATCGAGGGGCTTGAAGGTGAAGATTAGTGGATGAACTGCTACCCATCAAATGGATCACACGAAGAGCTTCCTCAGAATCTTACAGATGGGTAATCCTCGGGTTGATTACTTCAATCCATGTGATGAATGCTTACTCGGGTCAAACCGTCCAGCCTCTTACTCCATTTCTTCAGACTGAGCTCCACCTCAAACATTTTCAGATCGGTATGTTAACTTCGATCTTTTTTTTAGGAGCCTTTTCCCTATCTATTCCCATGGAATGGTTAGTTGACCGTGTTGGAATCTATTGGACGATGACAGTTGGACAGCTGGTTGTTGGAATATTTACAATTTCTATTTCTTTTGCTGACTCATTTTCAATCGTCAGTGGATTTTTACTTTTGGCTGGTATGGGGCATGCTGCCCTCAACCCGGCTACAGGAAAAGCCGTTATGTCTTGGTTTTCCGTGAGGGGGAGGGCTACAGCAATGGGAATTAAACAAACAGGGATCCCCATTGGAGGGGGATTAGCTGCAGCCACACTACCGATCTTGGCTGTCTCTTTGAGCTGGAGAAAAGCATTCATAATATCCGGAGCAATCTCTCTCCTTTCCAGTCTATTTTGCCTTTTATTTTATCGGGATCCCAAAGCGGAAAAAAATCATAAAAAGCTCCAGACCTTTCCCATTTTCTCATTTTGGAAGATATTAAAAGACCGGAATTTAATGATATTAAGTTGTTTAATGACCATTTTTATGGGTCTTCAAATATCTCTTCAAACTTACCTCGTCTTGTTTTTTAAAGAAAAGCTACTTTTTTCTGTGATTATAGCGGGATATATTTTGTCCCTTGCCCATCTGGGAGGTGTAATTGGGAGGCTTACATGGGGGCCGATGAGTGACTTTTTCTTCGGGGGCAGAAGAAAGATTGTCCTAGCAATTATCGGATCTTTTTCTTCAATCATTTGTTTGTTTTTTTCCTTCTTATCTAATCAATTTCCAATCTGGTCAATTGTGGTTTTGGTCTTTCTCTTTGGTTTTTGTGCAATTGGATGGAATGGAATTTATCTCACCTTGGTAGCTGAACTTGCCGGAGGAGATCGAGCTGGAATCACCACGGGGATCAGTCTCTCCATAGCATGGTTTGGTATCTTCTTTGGACCTCCATTTTTTGGGTATATTGTGGACCAAACCCAATCCTATTCCTATGCATGGTTTATTTTTTCTCTTATGGTTGGATTGGCAACCCTTTTTATTGGTTTGATTCGTGAACCCGTGCGAGATTAAAAAGGATAATCATAAAAAGAGTTTTTCTATGAATGTCACGGACCGTTTAGCCGATTTCATTGTCCAAATGCATTTTGGAGCGATCCCCGAGACGGCCATCGAAAAGGCGAAAGAGGGTGTGCTCGATTTTATAGGATGTACTCTCGCGGGATCGAAAAACCAAGTGGGTAGAAAGATAGTTGAATATGTCCGTTCGCAGAGAGGAAGAGAGGAAGCGACAGTCTTTGGGATGGGATTTAAAACTTTATCCTCTTTTGCGGGATTAGCCAATGGAGTGATGGCTCATGCCGACGATTTTGATGATATTTCTTTTTCCATTCCGGGTCATCCCTCCGTTCCCGTGCTTCCCGCTGTTTTTGGATTAGGAGAGCTAAAAAATATTTCAGGGAAAGACCTTCTCACCGCTTATATCACCGGGTTTGAAGTGGAATGCAAGGTAGGAAAAACCCTTGCCCCTCATCTTTATCAACGAGGATGGCATGCCACCTCCGTTCTTGGTTCTTTAGGAGCCGCTTCGGCGGCCAGTTGGGTATTGAAACTTGATAAAGAAAAAGTAGTTCATACCCTGGGAATTGTGTCATCTATGGCCTCTGGTCTTCGGGTGAACTTAGGGTCGATGACCAAACCCCTTCACATTGGCCTCTCCGCACAGCATGGAATCATGGCGGCCTCTTTGTCAGAAAAGGGATTAACTGCGAACCCTTTGGCTTTAGAGGAAAAAACCGGTCTATTTCCGGTTTTTGCCGGAGAATGGAATATGAGTTTAGGAATAGATTATTTGGGAAATCCGTTTGATTTTATCTCTCCTGGAATTACATTTAAGCAGTATCCTTCCTGTGCCGAGACCCATCCGGCCCTGGATGGGGTAATCAGTTTAGTAAATGAAAATCACATCGAAGCAGATACAATTCTTTCAGTTGATTGCATTGTGACAACAATGGATCGAGATGTCCTTGTTTATCACCACCCTAAAAATGCGACCGAAGGGAAGTTCAGCCTCGAATTTTGCGTAGCCTTAGGAATATTAGAAAAGAAAGCAACAATCTCCCAATTTATTGACGAAAAAGTGAGAGAGCCAAAGATTATGGAGATGATGAATAAAGTTAGTATGAAAGTTGACCCAACCCTATCTCCGGATGGATACACCGGAGCAGCGACCGAGGTCTCCTTGAGGCTAAAGGATGGGACAGTTTTAACCCGAAGGGTGGATCAGCCCAAAGGAGCTCCTGAAAATCCCCTCAGCCGAGAGGAGCTTCTAAATAAATTTAGAAATTGCGCTTCTGTCTGTTTCAATGAGGATTCAATTGAAAGAATTATCGATAAAGTAATGAATATTGAGAAAATAAGAACTCTAAAACCTTTAATGGAGGAGCTTAGAGGATGAAAAAAGTTGAAATGAGATTGTTTGAACCGTGTCAAATAGGATCAATGGAAATGAAAAACAGAATCGTCATGGCGCCCATGTCATGCAACCTTGGGAAAGATGGGTTTGTGACGGAACGGATGGTTCGGTTTTTCGAGGAGAGAGCCAAAGGTGAGGTTGGTCTTATAACCATCGGAGATGGAATTGTAGATACCCCTTTGGGAAATAACGTAAAGGAAAGCACTGCAATTGATGATGATAAGTATATCCCAACCTTAAAAAATCTTACAAAGGCTGTGAAAGTTCACGGCGCAAAGATTTGCCTACAACTCTCTCATGCCGGGAGAAGAGCCGGTCGTGTGTCAAGAGAAGGATATTTGGACGTGACGAAGGGTCTAATTCCTGTAGGCCCCTCAAGCATTCCACATCCTGTGGTAGGACAAGTAGTTCCAAAAGAGCTTACCCAAGGGGAGATCAAAAAGATTATTGAAAAGTTCGGGGAAGCTTCAAGAAGGACGATTGAAGCTGGGTTCGATGCCATTGGATTGCACTGCGCCCATATGTACCTCTGTGGTCAATTCCTTTCACCTTGGGCGAACAAGAGAATGGATGAATATGGGAGAGATCTCGATGGAAGGCTAAGATTTGTTTTGGAGGTGATTGAACGTATTAAAAGTGAGACAGGGGAAAAGTTTCCCCTGATTGTCCGAATGAATGGTGAAGAGCCGGAGGGTGGAAACTCGGCTGAAGAAATTCAGGAAATCGCCCGTCAATTTGAAAAAGCAGGTGTAAATGCCATCCATGTCTCTGTTGGTTTTGGTGCCCCTACTAAGACACCTGGTTTGATCCCTTCCGTCACCCCAATGAGAGCTCCTCAGGGATGTATCCTTCACCTTGTTGAAAACATCAAACGGGCAGTTTCTATCCCTGTCATTGCCGTGAATAAGTTAGGAGATGTTTTCTTTGCAGAGAAGGTTCTTCAAGATGGCAAAGCCGATTTGATTGCCTTGGGAAGACCTCTCATCGCTGATCCTCTTTTGCCTCTTAAAGCGGTTGAAGGGAGGTTTGATGATATTCGGCCCTGCATTTATTGTTGTAAGGGGTGCCTCCAGAACGTTTTAGAAAAGGATGCTCCGGTGGAATGTAGTATTAATCCAATTGCAGGCCGAGAGATTGAAGAAAGCCCTATCATACCTGCCAAGAAAAAAAGGAAGATATTAATTGTAGGTGGAGGCCCTGCGGGCATGGAAGCAGGTCTGGTAACAGCCGAGAGAGGACATCAGGTCTTTTTGATAGAAAAATCTAATCGATTAGGAGGTCAATTGTCTCTGGCTTCCAAACCACCCGGGAAAAAGGATATCGAGCCCCTTAGAACTTATTTAGTCAATGCGATCGAAAAAGCTGGAGTAAAAGTGGATCTCGGTAGAGAGGTGACCCTTGAATGGATTAATGAGACCAAACCTGATACAGCAATTCTTGCCACAGGTAGCCACCCCATCCTTCCGAATATCGCTGGTCTGCAAAATAGGAAAACTTTCATAGCGAGAGAGATTTTGGAAGGTTCTAAAATAGAAGGCAAAAGAATTCTTGTCATCGGAGGGGGGCAAGTTGGGTGCGAAGTAGCAGAGTTTTTAGCTGAGCAAGGAAAAGAAGTAACGATCATTGAAATCTTGGATGACATTGCTCGAGATATGGATCGTATTAACAGGCTTCCGCTAATCATGTCTTTAGAGAATTCCGGAGTTCGGATCATGAAGGAAACAACAGTCAGGTCAGTTACGGGTCAAGGTGTCTGGATTGATTGCCTTGGGGAGAAGAGCTTTATCTCTGTAGATGGAATTGTGATCGCAGTGGGTGCTGCCCCCATTATAGAGGACGTGGATATCAGGATCAAAGAGAAAATTCCTGAAGTCTATATTGTTGGTGATAAACTTAAGGCTAGAGGCATCTTGGAAGCGGTTCAAGAGGGTTATGAGGTTGCCAAGAAGATTTAAGAATTATTAAAATCGAAAGGGCTTTTCAATGGAGGGCCAATGCTTAAACATAATAAATCAGAAGCCTTTAAGGGGGAAGGAGAGGGTCTTCTGTCCTATGTGTTGTTGCAAGAGGGGGATTTCCCTGATACGAAACTTGCCATAACATGGGTAGATGTTAAACCAGGCTCAGGGCAAACCCCTCATAGACATTTTCCAGAACAAGTATATGTAATTATAAAAGGAGAGGGCCGAATGCGGGTCGGAAATGAAGAGGAAAAGGTGATGGAGGGGGACTTGGTGTATGTTCCCTCAAATACAGTTCATAGCATCAGGAATATATCAAATAAAGATTTAAGTTATATATCGGCTTCAACGCCGGCATTTAATGTAAAAAGTTTTTATGAGTCTGGAAGACTATTAAGTTCGATGGAGGAAGGATAAGATTTATGCAGGCCTTTAAACATCGAATTGAGGGAAGCAAGATAAGGAATCAGAAAGAATTTTTTTAATATTGGCGCAGGCTCCAGAAATAATGAGGATAAGGCTATGAATGAAACTAAAATACTTTCCAACTTTATTGAGAGAACACGTTTTGAAGATCTCCCTACTAACGTATTCAAAATGGTTAAAAATAGCATTCTTGATGCATTAGGATGTGGTATTGCCGGGTTTACGCTTGAGAAAGATGCCCTGAACCCCATCTTTGCCCTCGTCAATGAAATGGAGGGAAAACCAGAAGCAACAGTAATCGTGGATGGGTTGAAGACAAACTGCCTTCATGCTGCCCTGGCGAATGGTAGTTTTATCCATTCCATTGACTTCGACGATACTCACCAGGCAGCTCTCACTCATACGAGTTCGGTACTGGTGCCTGCCGCATTGGCCCTTGGGGAAAAAGTAAATTCAGACGGAAAAGAGTTACTTTTAGCGATTGCCCTTGGTTTTGAGGCAGCAACAAAAGTTGGGCAGAGTGTAATGCCGAGCCTCTTTCGATTCTGGCACTCTACTGCCATGAATGGCACTATCGGAGCGGCAGCACTTGCCGGGAAGCTCCTCCATTTGAATGCAGAAAAAATGAATCTAACATTTGGTATCGCCGCTGATATAGCCTCGGGAACCTTAGCTTGTATTGAATTTGGAGATCTTACGAAAAGCTTGCACGCCGGTATGGCTGCGATGAAAGGAATGCTCGCTGGACTTCTTGTGAAAGGAGGTGCCACTGGTCCTCAGGATATTTTTGAGTATTCCAAAGGCTATTGCAATGCTTATTCAGAAAAACCAAAATTGGAGAAAATTACCGAAAACCTTGGACATCCTTTCGAGATTATTTTTAACGGGATAAAGGGATTTCCCTCCATATTGGCTAGCCACACCTCCATACAGGCAGTAACGGTCATTGTCCGTAAGGAGAAACTAAGCGCCGACCTAATTAAGGAGATATCGGTAAAGACATATAATCTTGTGGAATCATCGTTCTGTAATTACAACCCCCAGACTCTTCTCGCGGCCCGATTGAGCGTTCCTTTCTGTATTGCATTGGCGGCAGTAGATGGGGAAGTAACCCTCCAGAGCTTTAATGAAAAGAGAGTTTTTGATCCGAAAATTAGGGACTTGATGAAAAAAATATCGGTCAAGGGTACGCCTGAGTTAAATTCCCTCTATCCAGAGAAATTTCCTGCCGAAGTAGAAATTATTACAAAAGACGGAAAAAAATTTTGTGGGGGTGAGTATTACCCCAGAGGAAGTTACTATAATCCATTAACACAGGAAGAGATTGAGAGTAAATTCATCAGCCTGGCTACAGTCACTTTTTCTGAAAAACAGGCCTTGAAAATTATGGAGACCATTAATAATTTCGAGGAGATTAAAACAATTTCAGAATTAACCAATCTTTTAGTGGTGCCACGTGATACAGTTTCTTGAAACTTTGAAAACCTGTTTTAAGTCTAACCTATTTCAACTTCAAAAAATTTTTAAACCCATTAAGAATTAAAGAATGCATTCTTTATGGCGATGAGCATTACATTGAATATTGACGGCCAAAGGAATGCTGGCTATATGGGTTGGAAAGGTTTCGATGTTGACGGCAAGGCAAGTAACCCTTCCCCCCAGACCTCCCGGCCCAATTCCTAATTTGTTGATTCGTTCAAACAATTCTCCTTCCATCTGAGCCACTTTAGGATTAGGATTCCTCTCTCCAATCTTTCTCAACAGGGATTTCTTTGCAATGAGGGCAGCCTTTTCCAAGTTTCCTCCAATCCCAACTCCAACAATGATAGGTGGACAGGGATTAGCCCCTGCTTCTGAGACGATTCTCACTACCTCGTCCATAATCCCATCCATTCCAACGTAAGGAGCAAAGAGTTTTACCTGGCTCATCATCTCACCACCAAAACCTTTCGTCATTACCGCAAGCTTCAACCGATCTCCTGGAACCACATCAATGTGGACAATGGGAGGAGTATTATCGTCAAAGTTTATTCGCTCAATTGGATCTAAGGTAGATTTCCTGAAAAATCCATCCTGATATCCTATTCTTACCCCTTCCTCCAAAGCCCGATGTAGGTTCCCACCAATGATTTGAACCTTCTGCCCCATCTCCACGAAAAAGATTGCCATTCCTGTGTCCTGACAAATAGGCACCTTCTCCCGATAAGCAATCTTAGCATTTTCAATTAGATCTTTAAGGATCTGAACACCAATGGGCGATTCTTCTATTTCAAGGCTTTTTTCGAAAGCGGACAGAATATCTCCAGGTAGCTCTGTATTGGCCTGAATTACCAATTCTTTGACTGTGTTAATAATACTCTCTACATGAATCTCCCTCAACTCAAGTCCTCCTGATAAAACTTTAATAAAGTTTAAGATTTAGGGAGGTGAAAAGCAATATCAGTGACGTGAGCCGAACACCCAACATTTTACCCACCATTTTACCTGATAGTTGCATAACCGGCCATGGGTAAACCGCTCTTCAAGGCTTCGAATGGCGGTTAACCGGATGTCTTAAGGGAATCGCTGGACTTCACCAAAGGTGACATCCAGTATGGGTTAGAGACGTGGGTGCCCATAGGCCTGAAGGTTCGCCCCGAAGCCTTTCCGAACGGTTCACCCATGTCCGTTTAACTCAATTTTTTACAACGTTAAGGTTTAGCTTGACACCGGGTGACCCAATTGTATATTGTCGGACCAACGGACGATCTTATCAAAAGGAGTTTCCATTCCATGAAACAGGATAAATCCTTTTTTCGCGAGAAGCTTTCAGGTATTTTTGCCCCCATCACTACCCCTTTCGATGAGAAGGGAAATCTGCTCCTCGACCAACTGGCTTACAATATCAACAAATTGAACAGCAGTGGGCTTCGGGGCTATCTGATCCTTGGGACGAATGGAGAATTTAAGAGTCTATCAGAGGAAGAGCAAAAGAACGTTGTGGCTACGGCTGTCAAAGCATCTTCCAAAGATAAGGTGGTCATGGTAGGTACAGGCCGTGAATCAACGCATCACTCCATTCTGGCAACAAAAGAGGCGGCAACCATGGGAGCACATTTCGTGAGTCTCATTGCTCCTTTCTTCTTCCCGAAGAAGATGACGGATCAGACTCTCTTAAGCCATTTCCGTGCAATTGCCGATGTTTCCCCTCTTCCTGTCCTTCTCTATAACAATCCGGAAGTGGCTGTTCTTACTTATAGCACTTCTCTGATCAATGAGGCAGCCAAACATCCCAATATCATTGGAATGAAGGACAGCTCCAAAGGAAATTTTGCATCCTATCTGATGGCTGCCGGTCCTGACTTCCATCTCTTAGCTGGATCGGCAAATTTCTTCCTCGAGGCTCTGGTCATAGGCGGTGTAGGAGGAGTGCTCTCCATTGCCAATTTTGCTCCGGAGGTCTGTTGCAAGGTGTATGATCTCTGGAGAGGAGGAAAGTTGGAAGAGGCGAAAGCGGAACAGTACAAACTGATGACATTGAATCAGAAGGTTTCAGGGAAATTCGGTGTCGCAGGGGTCAAGACGGCCATGGATATCTTTGGATTGCATGGTGGTTCACCGAGGGGTCCTCTGCTGCCATTAACCCCAGGTGAAAAAAGAAAGTTAACCGATGATTTAACAGCCTCTGGTCTTCTCACGAAATGATATGGGTTTTTTCAACCTGTCCTCTCCTTGATCAGCGTCACCTATTTCCTGTTTGACAAGGGTTTGGTTCTTGGATAATATTTTCAAAATGCAGAAGGGGGATCTAATGGACGAGAAAAAGGGTTTTGTGCTGGTGACGGTATCCGGACCGGATCAGCCGGGAATCACGGCCTCCTTCAGCAGGATTCTGGTGGAGAATCAGGTCGAGATCGTCGACATCGAGCAGGCATCGCTTCAGGATTTTTTAGGCCTCTCCTTCCTCCTGGATATGAGCGGCGCAAAGCAGTCGAAGGATGGCGTACTAAAAGACCTTCTCTTTGAAGCGAGCCGTCTCGGCCTGACGCTCAACTTCCGTCTCTATTCGGAGACCGAGGTGAAGGCCAGAAACAGCAAGAACCT
>Ga0194127_10001098_pt1 | contig 40679 bp, 37 predicted proteins | sample TA2KigC100mmetaG_FD_148624 | JGI IMG/M metagenome (GOLD analysis project Ga0194127, IMG submission 148624) | Freshwater microbial communities from Lake Tanganyika, Tanzania - TA2015036 Kigoma Deep Cast 100m | ecosystem: Environmental > Aquatic > Freshwater > Lake | place: Tanzania: Lake...
GGGGCCACGGCCCTACTCCGATGGGTTCTTCGGCAGGATCCCCTGGTCCTTGAGGAGGAGCAGGAACTCGCGCACGTCCCGGTCGAGGTCGTCGGAGGGACCGACCTCGAAGCGCTTCGCCAGCTCCTTCCGCACGCCCTCCGCGTCGAGCCCCTGCTTCAGCAGTTCCAGGATGGCCCGGCCGGTCTCGTTCGCGCTGAAGGTCGAGCCCGTGTAGGGGTCGAACAGGAACCCCGAATCGCTGACCGCCAGGTTCCTGAGCCGGGTCGCGACGTCCATGCCGCACCTCCCTGGACGGGGGTCCGGTCCCCGTCCCCAGGGCACCGGCCTAGTGCACGGGACGTGCCACCGCCGAACCCCCCGGAACCACGCAAGTTCACCGCCGGGGAGATGTAGCATTCCTGCTACCATGGATCGGCAATGTAGCGATTGCGCTACTCCCGCAACCCGAGCCGCTTCATCTTCCGGATCAGCGTCACCCGGTGGATCCCGAGGTCCGCAGCAGCACGCGCCCGATGGCCGCCGTGGCGGTCGAGCGCGCGCCTGAGCACCTCGGCCTCGGCCCGGTCGAAGGCGTCCGGCCCCGCTCCGTCGTGGGTCGAATCGCCGCCGCGGCCGTCCGTCGCCTGCGTGCCCGCCCGCAACCCGGGGGGCAGGCACTCGAGGCCGATCACCGCGGGGGGGCACATGACGTACGCGTGCTCGATCGCGTTCCTCAGCTCGCGCACGTTGCCCGGCCATTCGTGCCGGAGGAGCGCGTCCATGGCCGCCGGCGCCACCCCCTGGATTGCCCTGCCCTTCTCCCGGTTGAACAGCGCCAGGAAGTGGTCCACCAGCAGCGGCACGTCCTCCTTTCGATCCGCGAGGGGCGGGATCGAGAGGCGCACGATCGCGAGCCGCCAGTACAGGTCGTCGCGGAACGTCCCCGCCCCCATCATGCGCCCGAGGTCGCGGTTGGTCGCCGCGATCACGCGGACGTCGGCGCGGAGCGTCCGGTCCGAGCCGAGCGGCTGGTACTCCCGCTCCTGGAGCACGCGCAGCAGCTTCGCCTGCATGGACGGCGAGACGTCCCCGATCTCGTCGAGGAAGAGGGTGCCGCCCTCGGCCTGGGCGAACCGTCCGGGCCGGTCGCGCCGCGCGTCCGTGTAGGCCCCGGCGCGCACCCCGAACAGCTCCGACTCGAGCAGCGTGTCCGGGAGCGCGGCGCAGTTGACCGCAACGAACGGCCCCGCCGCCCGGCCGCTCCCCGCGTGGACCTCGCGCGCGACCAGCTCCTTGCCCGACCCGCTCGGTCCCTCCACCAGCACGGAAGCCCCGGAGGCCGCGACGTCGGGAAGGATGCGGAGCATGTCGAGCGCGGCGCGGCTCCGCGTGACGAACCGGGAGGGGGGGCGCGCCTCCGGCACCCGGCCGCCGCGGATCACGTGGACCATCCCCCCCGAGTCGTCGCCGAGCGGCGTGCTCTCGACCTCGAGGCCAGCGACCCGGGCGCCGACCGCCGTCCGCCACGCCCTGCCCGTGACGCCCGCCGCGTACAGCCCCGTGGCGCGCTCGGCGGCCGGGTTGAAGGACGTGATCCTCCCGTCGGCGTCCGTGGTGAACACGCCGATCGGCAGTCTCGCGAGGATCCGCTGGGCGAGTTCGTCCCGCATCGCGGGGGTATGGTAGCAGGATCGCTACACGAGGTCTTCGGACCCTTCCGGCCCGTCCCGCTACACCAGGTCTTCCAGCCTCACCGTCTCTTCCAGGTGCTTCGGCCCGCTCGAGTCGGCGTGCAGGAACGGCAGGTTCACGTCGTACGACCCGGCGCCGGACATCAGCGCCTCGACCGCCTTCCGCGCCGCCCCGGCGATCCGCTCCCGCGCGTTCGGATCGCCGGCCGCGTCGAGCCCCGTCTTCGCCCTGAAGCGCCCGCAGAGCACCGAAACCAGCCGGGCCTCGGCCTCGGCCCCGCTCCCCCGGAACTGCCCGCGCGGGGTGCGGACGTCGATTCCGGACATCGCGAACGACGTGCTCGTGCTCGCGCTCGTCGTCCCCTGCCCCGCGGCGCCGGCCTGCCCGAGCATCTGCCGGACGAGGTCGACCGTCGCCGGGTCCGTTCCCGCGTTCCGGAGCTGATCCAGGGCAGCGCCGAACGGATCGCCGCGGCCGGGAGCAGGCGGATCGGCGACGGGCGCCGCGGCCCGCCCGGCCGCCGGCTCGACCACCGGTTCGGCGCGATCGTCCGCGACTACGCCCAGGAGTACTCGAGGATCCTCTCGAATCAGGCGAATCCAGCCTTTCATCACGTGTACATCGACGGGTTCTCCGGCCCGGGCGTCCACATGGTCAAGAAGACCGGCGAGTTCGTGCTGGGGAGTCCGCTGAACGCCCTCGGGATCGTGCCTCCGTTTCGCGAGCACTACCTCATCGACCTCGACGGCGACAAGGTCGAGAACCTGCGAGCGCTCGTGGGTAGCCGGTCCGACGTGCACCTCTTCACCGGCGACTGCAACAAGATCCTCCTGGAGCGGGTGTTCCCCAACGTGCGTTGGGACCAATACAGGCGGGGCCTGTGCCTGCTCGATCCCTACGGACTCCACCTCGATTGGGAGGTTCTCGCAACGGCCGGAAGGATGCGGACCATGGACGTCTTCCTGAACTTCCCCACCATGGACATGAACCGGAATGCGCTCTGGAGGAGCCCGGGAGGCGTCGCGACCGAAGACCTGGCGCGGATGACTGCCTTCTGGGGCGATGAGTCGTGGCAGGCACAGGCCTACAGGCCGGTGCCGCAACTCGGGCTCTTCGGTGACGTCGACACCGAGAAGGCCTCAAACGACGAGATCGCAGAGGCATTCCGCAAACGTCTTCGCGATGTTGCCGGATTCGCCTACGTCCCGAAGCCAATCCCAATGCGAAACTCGACGCGTGCCGTGGTGTACTACCTGTTCTTCGCCAGCCACAAGAGCGTGGCGACGAAGATCATCGAACACATCTTTGAACGCTACGGGAGGATGTAGCATGGCTCAGTCGTCCATCGAGTGGACGGAGTTCACGTGGAATCCGGTTACGGGCTGCACGAAGATCAGTTCGGGGTGTCGCAACTGTTACGCGGAAGTGATGACGCGGCGCCTCGAGGGAATGGGCCAGCCGAACTACCGAAACGGGTTCATGGTCACTCTGCACGACGCCATGGTCGACCGTCCATTGAGTTGGACCAGACCATCGATGGTCTTCGTGAACTCGATGTCCGATGCTCGGACCTTTGCCCGACCTGGATCTGACCGGGATCGACTGGGTCATCGCTGGCGGCGAATCCGGACGCGGGGCACGCCCGATGGACGGGGCATGGGTGCTCGAGATCAGGGACAGGTGCACGGCTGCCGGAGTGCCGTTCTTCTTCAAGCAGTGGGGCGGATGGCCCAAGAAGAAGGCGGGGCGATTGCTCGACGGCCGAACCTGGGATCAGATGCCTGTCCCGAGGGCGGCGCCCCGATCCGCGCCGTGCGTGCCGTTCAACGCGTCGCGGCCTTCATCTCGGTGACGAAGGTCAGGACGTCCGCGCGCATCGCGGCCGGGTCCCCCAGGTGGGACTCCACGCGCGCCACCACGGCGGATCCGGAGATCGCGCCCGCGGCGCCCGCGGCGATCGCGGCGCGCACGTGCTCCGGACTCGAGATGCCGAAGCCCAGCAGCGCGGGAGGTGCGCCGAGGCCGGCGAGTCGGTCGAGCAGGGCGCGGTGGCCCGTTGCGGCCCGCTCGTCCGCACCCGTGACGCCCGTACGGGTCACGACGTACGTGTAGGCCGCGCCCAGCCGCGCCACGTCCGCGAGGTGGGCGTCGGGGCTGTTCGGCGCCGCGATCAGGACCGGCGCCACGCCCGCGGCCCGCGCGGCGGCGGCGTACGGCGCGGCCTCGACCGTGGGCACGTCCGCCACCAGCACGGAATCCACCCCCGCCACGGCCGCCGCGGCGTAGAACGCCTCCCGGCCCGGCGCCTCCACGAGGTTCGCATAGACCAGCAGGCCGACCGGCACGTCGGGCCGGCGCGCGCGGAACGCGGCGACCAGCCCGAGGCAGTCGCGCGGACGCGCGCCCGCGGCCAGCGCGCGAAGGTCCGCGGCCTGGATCGCCGGCCCGTCCGCGACCGGGTCGGAGAACGGGATCCCGAGTTCCAGGGCGTCCGCGCCGCCGTCCGCGAGCGCGAACAGCAGGTCGAGGCTCGTCGCCGGATCCGGGTCGCCGAGCACGAGGAACGGCACGAACGCGCCCTCCCCGGCCGCGGCCAGGCGCGCGAACATGGCGTCGTAGCGCGTGGTCATGGTCGCCCCCCCGCTCCGCCGAGCCGGCCCGAGAGCTGCGCGAGGTCCTTGTCGCCGCGGCCGGACAGGTTGACGAGCAGGACCGTGTCCCGGTCGGCCGCGGCGGCCATCTTCAGCGCGTGGGCCAGCGCGTGAGCGGACTCGACCGCGGGCAGGATGCCTTCGGCCTCGGCCAGCCTGCGGAACGCGTCCACCGCCTCGTCGTCGGTCGCGCCGACGTACTCGGCGCGGCCCGTGGCCTTGAGGTGCGCGTGCTCGGGGCCGACGCCGGGGTAGTCGAGCCCGGCCGCGATCGAGAACGACTCCTCGACCTGGCCGTCCTCGTCCTGGAGCACGAGGCTGTACGCGCCGTGAAGCACGCCGGGCCGGCCCTTCCGGAGCGTCGCGCCGTGGTGCGCCGTGTGCAGGCCGCGGCCCGCCGGCTCGACCCCGACCAGCCGGACGTCCGGATCGCCCAGGAAGTCCGAGAAGATCCCCATCGCGTTCGACCCGCCGCCCACGCACGCGACGACCGCGTCCGGCAGGCGGCCCTCGGCCTCCAGCACCTGCCGCCGCGCCTCGCGGCCGATCACCCGCTGGAACTCGCGGACCATGGTCGGGTACGGGTGGGGCCCGGCCACCGTGCCGAGCAGGTAGTGCGTGGTCTCGAAGGACCCGGCCCAGTCGCGCAGCGCCTCGTTGATCGCGTCCTTGAGCGTGCGCGCGCCCTGCGTCACCGCGACGACCTCGGCCCCGAGCAGGCGCATGCGCAGGACGTTCGCCTGCTGCCGCTCGACGTCCTTCTCGCCCATGTAGATGCGGGTGGTCATGCCGAAGAGCGCCCCGGCCATGGCGGTCGCGACGCCGTGCTGGCCGGCCCCGGTCTCCGCGATGAGGCGGGTCTTCCCCCCCCGGCGCGCGAGCAGGGCCTGGGCGAGCACCTGGTTCGTCTTGTGCGCGCCGCCGTGCAGCAGGTCCTCGCGCTTCAGGCAGAGCCTCGCGCGCGTTCCCTCGGCGATGCGGCGGCAGCGGTACAGCGGCGTCGGCCGCCCGGCCCAGTCGCGGAGCAGCGCGTCCAGCTCCGCCGCGAACGCGGGGTCCTCCCGCGAGTCCAGGAACGCGGCCTCGAGCGCCTCGAGCGCGGGCAGCAGAACCTGGGGCACGAAGCAGCCGCCGAACTCACCGAACCGGCCCGATTGCCTCATCTTGAGCCCCATCCGCGCCGCGACGCCGCGGGACCTGCCGCGCCGTCCCGGCGCGGCCGTTTCCGCGCAGGACACCGAAGAACGCCGCGATCCGCGCCCCGTCCTTGATCCCCGGCGCCGCCTCCACGCCCGACGACACGTCCAGGGCCCAGCACCCGAGCGCGTCCGCGGTCGCGGCATTCGCGGGCGAGAGCCCCCCCGCGAGCACGATCCGGTTGCGCCCGGCCGCCGGGACGAGCGACCAGTCGAACGCGCGGCCCGTGCCGCCCGCCAGCGCCGCGTCCGCCGTGTCGAGGAGGACGCGGTCCGCCCCGCACGCCGCGAGGTCCGGCGGCGCGTCCCCGACGCGTACGACCTTCCACACCTCGCACCCGGCCGGCAGCAGCGGCCGGAGCGCGGAGACGTACGCCTCGTCCTCGCGGCCGTGGAGCTGGACCGCGGCGAGGTCGAGCGAGCGCGCCGCCTCCGCGACCGCCCCGGCCTCCTCGTCCACGAACACGCCGACCCAGGCCAGTCCGGGCGCGCCGTCGCGGACCTCCCGGGCGCGGTCGGGCGTCAGCCGCCGCGGGGACGGCGCGAGGACGAGCCCGCCGTGCGTCGCACCCGACCGGAAGGCCGCCGCGGCGTCGTCCGGCCGGGTCAGCCCGCAGACCTTCGCGCGGCCGAAGACCAGCTCGCGGACCGCGCGCCCGAGGTCCGGCCGCGTCATCAGGGAGGTGCCGACCAGGAAGGCGTCCGCGAGCGGCCGGAGGTCGCGCACGTCCGCCCGGTCCCGGACCCCGGACTCGCACACGAGCGCGACCCCGGGCGGCACGAGCGGGGCGAGCCGCCTCGTCACGTCGAGGTCCACCGCGAGCGTGCGGAAGTCGCGGTTGTTCACGCCGACGATCCGCGCGCCGAGCGCGACCGCGTCCGAAAGCTCCGCCTCGTCGTGCACCTCGACGACGCAGTCCATGGCAAGCCGGTCCGCGGCCGCCGTGCACGCCGCGATCGCGGCCGGCTCGAGCACCGACCGCATCAGCAGCACCGCGTCCGCGCCGTGGAGCCGCGCCTCGAAGACCTGGTACGGGTCCACGGTGAAGTCCTTGCACAGGACCGGCACGGGCACGCAGGCGCGGACCGCGGCCACGTGGTCGAGCGAGCCGCCGAACCACGGCGCGTCCGCGAGCACCGACACCGCGTCGGCGAAGGGCGCGTATTCCTTCGCGATCCCGACCGGATCGTAGTCCGGACGGATCGTGCCCTTCGACGGCGACGCCCGCTTGCACTCGAGGACGAACCCGGTCCGCGGGGCGCGGAGCGCGGCATCCAGGCTCCGGTCGGACGGCGCGAGCGCGTCCGCGAACGAGGCGAGCGGGCGGGCGGCCTTGCGCGCCGCGACCTCCGCGCGCTTGCCCTCGACGATCCGCTCGATCACCGTCATCGGGCCGCACCGTCGTTCGACCGCTCCACCCACCGGCGCAGCCGCGCGGCCGCGCGGCCGGACCGCAGCACGTCGAGCGCCGAGGCCACGCCGCAGGGCCAGTCGGCGGCGCGGCCGGACACCCAGAGGAGCGCGCCCGCGTTCATCGCAACCGCGGCGCGCTGCGCTTCCGTCCCCCCCCCGCCGGCGAGGTCGCCGAGCCACGCGGCGTTCTCAGCGGCCGTGCCGCCGGCCAGCGCCGACAGCGGCGCCCGCGCGATCCCGCACGCCTCCGGCGCGAGGGTCAGGCGGGTCGTCCGCCCGTCCAGCAGGAGTACGGCCTGCGTGTCCGCGTGCAGGGCGATCTCGTCGAGTCCGCCGCCGTGCACGACCAGCGCGCCCTCGCACCCGAGCCGCGCGAGCGTCGCGGCAACCGGCTCGCAGAGCCCGGGATCATAGACTCCGACGACCTGCCACCGGGGCCGCGCCGGGTTCGACAACGGCCCGATCACGTTGAAGATGGTGCGCCCCCCGAGCCTCCGGCGAACCGGCGCGGCGTGCCGCGTCCCCGCGTGGTAGAGCGGCGCGTACAGGAAGCAGATGCCGACCTCGCGCAGCGTGTCCGCCGCCTCCCCGGGTGACTGGTCGATCCGGACCCCGCACGCCTCGATCACGTCCGCGGATCCGCACCGCGACGAGATCGACCGGTTGCCGTGCTTCGCGACGGGCACGCCGGCCTCCGCCGCGACCAGGGCAGCCGCGGTCGATATGTTCAGAGTCCCCCCTCCGTCCCCCCCGGTGCCACAGGTGTCCGCGACCGCGAGGTCCCCGATCGGCACCGGGACCGCGGCCTCGCGCAGGGCCATCGCCGCCCCGGCGATCTCCTCCGCGGTCTCGCCGCGCGCGCGCAACGTCACCAGGACCTCGGCGATCTCCAGCTCGCACGCGTCGCCGCGGACGATGCGGCGGAACGCCTCGGCGGCCTCGTGCTCGGTCATCCCGCCCCCCCGTCGCACCGGCGGGTCGCCCACGCGAGCACGTTGTCCACGATCCCGCCCCCCTCGGGCGTCAGCACGGACTCCGGGTGGAACTGGACGCCCGCGACCGGCCAGGACACGTGCTCGACCGCCATCACCAGGTCGCCGCAGCGCGCGGTGACGCGCAGGTCGTCCGGCACGCGGTGCGCCACGAGGGAATGGTACCGGCCCGCGCGGAGCGGGGACGGCAGGCCCTCGAAGATCCCGCGGCCGTCGTGCGTCACGGCCGCGGCCTTCCCGTGCAGGACCTCGCCCGCCGGGCCGACCACGCCCCCGAACGCCTCCACGATCGCCTGGTGCCCCAGGCAGACCCCGAAGACCCCGACGCGGCCCCGGATCGCGCGCACCAGCGGCACGGTGCAGCCCGCGCCGGCGGGGCAGCCGGGCCCCGGCGACAGCACCACGAGGGACGGCCGCGGAAGCGACACGGCGAGCCGCTCCGCCTCCTCCACGGCCAGGTCGTTCCGCCATACCTCGACCGCGCACCCGCGGGACCTCAGGTCGTGGACCAGGTTGAACGTGAACGAGTCGAAGTTGTCGATGAGCAGCACGCCGGGCGCGGTCATGGCGTCCCCCCCCCGGCCTCCGCGATCGCGGCGAGGACCGCGTTCGCCTTCCGGCGCGTCTCGTCCGCCTCGGCCTCCGGATCCGAATCGAAGACCACGCCCGCCCCCGCCCGCACCCCCGCCGTGCCGTCGCGCACCACCGCGGACCGGATCACGATCCCGGTGTCCATCCGCCCGTCCGCCGCGAGGTAGCCGACCGCGCCGCCGTACGGCCCACGCCGCGTCCGCTCGTGCACCCGCAGCAGGCGCGCGGCCTCGATCTTGGGCGCGCCGGTGAGCGTCCCCATCGGCAGCGACGCGACCAGCGCGGCGAGCGCGTCGAGGTCGGGCCGAAGCTCCCCTGACACGGTCGAGACGAGGTGCATCACGTGCGAGTACCGCTCGACCGCCAGCAGCGAGTCCAGCCGCCGCGTGCCGGGCACGCAGACCCGCGCGACGTCGTTCCGCGCGAGGTCCACGAGCATCATGTGCTCGGCCACCTCCTTGGGGTGGGTGCGAAGCTCGGCCTCGATCCGGCCGTCCGTGTCCGGGTCCGGCCCGCGCCGCCGCGTCCCCGCGATCGGCCGGATCTCGACCCGCCGGTCCGACCCGACCCGCACCGCGGTCTCGGGCGAGGCGCCGAACAGAACCCCCGAGGACGCGGCCAGGTAGAACATGTACGGGCTCGGGTTCAGGTCGCGAAGCGCCCCGTACGCCGCGAGCGGCGCGGGGCAAGGCAGGGAGAACGTGCGGGAAGGGACGATCTGGAACACGTCGCCGGCCACGATGTGCCCCTTCAGCCGCTCGACGAGAGCGGCGTACTCCGCGTCGCAGAGGTCGGCCCGGACCGACGCGCCCTCGGCCCGCGCCGTCGCCTCCGGCGCGGGCCGCCCGGTTCGAACGGGACGGGCGCGTGCGGGCCGGCGGGCCACCTCGTCGCTCAGCTCCGCCACCGCAGCCGCCGCCCGGGCGGTCTCGCCCGCGCCGAACGCGACCGCCACGACCGTGGCGCGGGCGTGCCGGTGGTGCACCCAGACCATCCGGTCCGCCAGCACCATCTCGAAGTCCGGCCACCCGAGCGGGTCGGAGGCGGACTCCGGCAGCCGCTCGAACACGCCGATCAGGTCGTAGCCGAACACCCCGGCGATGATCGGCCCGTACCCCTCGGGCCCCGACACGGGCAGGTAGCGCGTCAGCGCGCGCAGGACGTCCATCGGCGACGGAGCCTTGAGCCGCGCCTCGTCCTCCCCCCCCGGCGGAGGCTGGAACCGCGCGACGAGCCCGTCGGCCCCGTCCGCCGCGACCTCGGAGGCGATCCCGGTCAGGCTCTCCGCGAGCCACGGGAGCAGCGCCGCCCCGTTCGACGACAGCGCCCGGACCTCGACCTCCCTGCCCCGGCACGCGATGCGCAGCGCCGCGCCCGCGACGATCAGGCTCCGCTCGCCGTGACGCGCCGTGGTGTCGCCCGACTCGAGCAGCAGCGTGTCCGTCCTGGTGCCGTTCGCCGAGAGGGCGGCGTACAGCGCGAGGGGGTCCGGCTGGACCGGCAGGGATCGGACCAGCACCTCAGCGTGCGCGGTCACAGGTGCCTCCCCCCCGCCTCCACGAACGGCCTCAGCGCGGCCATCAGCGCCGCGAACTGCTCCGGAAACAGCGACTGCTTGCCGTCCGACAGCGCGACTTCGGGGTTCTCGTGGACCTCGACGATCAGCCCGTCCGCGCCGCACGCGGCCGCCGCGAGCGCCATCGGCGTCACGAGGTCGCGGATCCCGGTCCCGTGCGAAGGGTCGACCAGGATCGGCAGGTGGCTCCGCTGCTTGACGAACGGGACCGCGGACAGGTCGAGCGTGTTCCTCGTCGCGGTCTCGAAGGTCCGGATCCCGCGCTCGCAGAGCACCACGTTCGGGTTGCCCTCGGCGACCACGTACTCCGCGGCCATCAGGAGGTCCGTGACGGTCGCGGCGGGCCCGCGCTTCAGCAGGACCGGCCGCGGGCACTGGCCGACCGCCTGGAGCAGCCGGAAGTTCTGCATGTTGCGCGCGCCGACCTGGATCATGTCCGCGTGCTCGACCACCGCGTCGAGGTCGGACACGTCCACCACCTCGGTCACCACCGGGAGCCCGCGCCGGCGGCCGACCTCGGACAAGAGGGCGAGCCCGTCGCGGCCGAGCCCCTGGAAGCTGTAGGGGCTGGTCCGGGGCTTGAACGCGCCCCCGCGCAGCACCGAGGCGCCGGCCTCCTTCACGCGCTCCGCGGTCGCGTCGAGCTGCTCGCGGCTCTCGACCGCGCACGGCCCCGCGACCACCACGAACCGGTCCGACCCGATCCGCGCTCCGGGCCCGAGCGGCACCACGGTGTCGTGCGGGTGCAGCTCGCGGCTGACGAGCTTGTACGGCGACAGGATCGGCGTGACCGTCTCGACGTGCGGGTTGCCCTCCAGGTGGAGTCCCGCGAGCACCCGCTCGTCGCCGATCGCGCCGAGCACCGTCCGCTCGGTGCCGGGCAGGTAGAGCGGCTTCAGTCCCGTGGCCGCGATCTGGTCGAGGATCCGGTCGCAGTCCTCCTTCGACGTGCCGGGCTTCAAGACGATGATCATCGCTTCTCCTCCAGTGCGCCGAACACCGCGTCCGCGACGGTCGCGTCCACCCCGAGCCGCTCCGCCGCCTCGCGCCTCGCCGCGGCGATCCGCTCGGCCGCCTCGCCGGACGGCCGTGCGCCCGCGGCCCTCGCGACCTCGGCCCGCGCCGCGACCGCGCGGAGCAGCTCCGCGTCGCGATACGCGATCTCGGCCTCCCAAGCGCCGGGATCCGCGGCCGCCCCCGCGATCGCGGACTGGCGCAGCGCCGCGTCGCACAGCACGATCGCGACCATCGCCTCGGCCACGGGCACGAGCCTGGGCGCGATGCACGGGTCGTGTCGGCCCGGCACCGAGATCGTCACCCCCTCGCCCGCCGCGTTCACGGTGCGCTGGGGCAGCGCGATCGACGAGGTCGGCTTGACCGCGACCCGCGCGACGATCGGCTGGCCGGTCGAGATCCCGCCGAGCAGGCCGCCCATCCGGTTCGTCTCGAACCCCCCCGCCACAAGCGCGTCGTTCGACGCCGAACCCCGCATGCCCGCGAGGGCGAACCCGGCCCCGAACTCGACCGCCTTGACCGCGCCGATCGACAGGAGCGCCGCCCCGAGCAGCGCGTCGAGCTTGCCGAAGACCGGGTCGCCCCAACCCGCGGGCACGCCCTCCGCCACGACCTCCACCACCCCGCCGAGCGAGTCGCCCGCCGCCTTGGCGTCGAGCACCGCGGCCTCCATGCGCGCCGCCGCCTCCGGGTCCGCGCACCGGACCGCGTTCCGCTCGATCTCCGCCGGGTCGAACCGCGCCGCCTCCACGTCCCCTATCCGGACAACGTGTCCGGTCACGCGCGCGCCCCGCGCCGCGAGCACCTGCTTCGCGATCGCGCCCGCCGCGACCCGGGCCACGGTCTCGCGTCCCGACGTCCTGCCCCCCCCGCGCCAGTCCCTCACGCCGAACTTGGCCCCCCACGTCCAGTCCGCGTGGCCCGGCCGGAACACGTCCTTCAGCGCCTCGTAGTCCGCGCTCCGCTGGTCGCGGTTCCGGACCAGCAGCGCGATCGGCGCGCCCGTGGTGCGGCCCTCGAAGATGCCCGAGAGCACCTCGACCTCGTCGGCCTCGCGACGCCCGGTCGACACGGCGCTCTGCCCGGGCCGCCTCCGCGCGACCTCGGCCCGGAGCGCGTCCAGGTCCACCGGCACGCCCGGCATGACCCCGTCCACCACCACGCCGAGCGCCGGGCCGTGGCTCTCGCCGAACGTGGTCACGCGGAAGCAGTCGCCGAAGGAGTTCGCGGACATGGGTCTCCCCCCCGCCGCGCGTCCGTCCGATTCACCCCCGGCGGGCCGCGGCGGCGTCAACGCCGCGGCCCGAGGACGCGCGGCGGGCAAATCCTCAACCCGGCCCGTCGGCCGCGGCCCGGATCGCGTCGATCGCGTCCCAGAAGGCCGGGAACGACTTCGCGACGCACCCGGGATCCTGCACGCTGACGCCAGGGATCGCGAGCGACACGGCCGCGAACGCCATGGCCATGCGGTGGTCGCCGGCCGGGTCCAGCGCGACATTGCGCGGGATCCGGTCGGCCAGCGGCAGGACCTCCATCCCGTCCGTGTGCTCGACGATCCTCGCTCCGAGCGCCCGGAACCCGCGCACCAGCACGGCGATCCGGTCGGACTCCTTGATCCTCGTGTGCGCCGCGCCGTCGATCCGCGTCGCGTGGGACGCGAGCAGGGCGCTCGCCGCGAGCGGCGGCAGCAGGTCCGGGCAGTCCGCGAGGTCGAACGCGTGCGGCCGCGGCAGGTCCAGCTCGGCGAGCATGCCCGCGAACCGCGAGTCCCCCTGGAGCGACTCGCCCGGCGGCGGCAGGCCCGGCAGCGCGACCTCCACGCCGGCGGCGCGGCCCGCCGCGAACAGCAGCGCGGCCCCGGACCAGTCGGGCTCGACCACGACCGCGTCGCCGGCCCACGCGTACCGTCCGGGGCGCACGACGAAGGTGCGGCCGTCGGGCCGATCCGCCGCGGCCCCCGCCGACGCCATCATCCTGGCCGTCATGTCGAGATAGGGCTCGGACACGACCCGGCCGACGAGCCTGATGCGCAGCCCGGCGGGCAGCCGCGGCGCGACCATCAGGAGGCCGCTCGCGAACTGGCTCGAGAGCGACGAGTCGATGTCGACCTCGCCCCGGATCGCCCCCCCACCGGTCAGCGCGACCGGCGGGAACCCCGCGCGGCGGAGCCACCGCACGCCGACGCCGAGCGACTCGAGCGCCTCGCCGAGCGGGTTGAGCGGCCGCTCCCGCATCCGCGCGTCGCCGTCCAGCGTGATCGTGCCCCGGGCGACCAGCGAGAGCGCCGCGCCGAAGCGCACCGCCGTGCCCGCGTTCCCGCACCAGACCGGCGCGCCGCCGGCCGCGAGCGGGCCCGGGGTGACGAGGACCTGGTCCGCGTCCCATTCGACGCGCGTGCCGATCGCGCGCAGCAGGTCGGTCAGCCGGGCCGAGTCGTCGCACGCGAGCGCGCCCCTCACCCGCGCCGGCCGCTCGCCGAGCGCGGCCAGCATCAGGGCCCGCTGCGTGATGCTCTTGGAGCCCGGCGCCTTCAGGGTCACGGTCATGCCAACAACTCCGACAGCTCCGCGGGCGAGACGGGCTCGCCGAGCAGGAACGTCATCTGGGCGGCGCCCTGGTGCACCCACATCGCGTGGGGACCGAGCACGACCGCGCCCGCGGCCCGGGCCCGCGAAAGCAGCTCCGACGGGCCGTCGGCCATCGCCAGGTCGAACACCACGGCAGCCCCGGGAGGCGCGTCGAACGGCCACGAGGCGTCCGGCGTCGCGTTCACGATCACGTCCGCGGCCGCGCGGTCGCGGCGGTCCCAGGGCACCGATTCGAGACCCGCGACCGGTTTCCGCGCCGCCACGACCACGTCCAGGCCGAGGTCCCGGCAGGCCGCGATCGCGGCCGACGCGGCGCCCCCCGCGCCGAAGACCAGCGCCCGGCCGCGCCGCGTGCCGAGAACCGCGGCGAGCGGCTCCCTCACGCCCGCCACGTCCGTGTTCGTCGCGAGGAAGCGCGTCCCGTCGACCTTGAGCGTGTTCGCGGCGCCGACCCGCGCGGCCTCCGCGTCCGGCTCGCCGTGCGCGAGCGCGGCCTCCTTGTGCGGCATGGTCACGGCGATCCCCGCGGCCCCGAGCGCGGCCAGCAGGTCGAACGTCTCGCGCGGCCTCGGGGAAGCCTCGATGCCGCGCTTCCGGAACAGGCGGCCATAGACCCGGGGACCGGGCGAGCGCGCGACGACCGGACCGCCGACCAGCGCGTGGAAGGGCCGGTCGGCCGAGCCGGGAAGGCCCGCGTCGATCGCGTCGTCGAGCGACGGCTGCCCCGGAGCGGACGCGGTCGCGGAAGACGCGGCCACGTAGGTCCACGGCGAGCCGAAGGCGCGGTAGCGGACCCGCGAGAGCGCGCCCGCCGCGCCCATGCCGATCAGGACGCGGCGTCCGGGCGACCGCGACGCGAGCAGGCGCGCGAGGTCCGCGGGGTCATCCACCCGGACCGCGACCTTGACCACGTCGGCCCCCGCCGCCTCGAGCGCGGTCGCGCGGGCCGCGATGTCCGGCGGGAAGCCGTTGAAATCGTGGAACGACCTGACGATCCGCGTGGCGGTCGCGCCCCCGCGCGGGATGGCGGCATCGACGTCGGCCTCCACGTCCGCCGCGAACGGCCCGAGCGCGATCGCGGCCCGGAGGAGGTCCAGGCGCGCGGCCTCGTCGCCGGTCCACAGCCCCCCCTGGCGGACCGGCCGCGCGGCGAGGATCAGCGAGCCGATCCATGGCGAGAGCGAGGGCAGCACCTCGGCGGGGGGGTCTTCGAGCGCGTCGAGCCGGACCTCCTGGATGCAGCCCGGGAGGCGCGAGGCCACGGCCGCGACCCGGGACAGCAGGGGCCCGGCCGCGCGCTCGAGTCCGGTCACGCAGAGCATGCGCGCTCCCAGGCGTCGGCGAGCACGGCCGCGGGCACGGGCACGGTGTAAAGGCCGTCCCCCGGCTCCATCTCGCCGATGCGGCGGGGAAGGGCGCACCGGACCTCGCCCTCCCGGCCCTTCTTGTCCGCGGCGAGCCACGGCTCCGCGAGGGCGAACGGCACGGGGGGGGAAGCGGGGAGCCCGATCGTCCGGAGCACGGCGCGCAGGCGGTCCACGGAGGCCTCCGGGAACGAACCGAGACGCGACGCGACGATCGCCTCGACGACCATCCCGGCGGCGACCGCCGCGCCGTGCGGGACCGAGTGTCGCGTGGCGGCCTCGATCGCGTGGCCCGCGGTGTGGCCGAAGTTCAGGACCGCGCGCAGGCCCCGCTCGGTCTCGTCCGCCTCGACCACGCGCGCCTTGACCGCGGCGAGCCGGACCAGGAGCTTCGGGGACAGGGACCGCGGCGACGCGGCGATCCCCTCGACCTCGGCGAACAGGTCCTCGCCCGCGATCACCGCGTGCTTGACCGCCTCGGCGAGCCCGTTTCGCCATTCCGCGTCGGGCAGCGACGAGAGCGCGGCGTGGTCCAGGAAGACCGCGGCCGGCTGCCGGAACGCGCCGACGAGGTTCTTGCCGCGCGGCGTGTTGACGCCGGTCTTCCCGCCGATGGCCGCATCGACCTGGGCGAGCAGGGTGGTGGCCACGTTGACGTGGGCGACGCCGCGCAGGTACGTCGCCGCGACGAAGCCCGCGACGTCGAGCGCGATCCCGCCGCCGACCGCGACGACGCAGGCGTCCCGGTCCACGCCGGCGGCGAGCATCGCGTCCTCGAGGTTCGCCTTGGTCTCGCGCGTCTTGTTCGTCTCGCCCGCGGGGAAGTCGAGGACGAGGGTGCTGCGGACGAACGGCTCGATCGCGCCGGCGATCGCGCCGCCGAACCGGCCCGCCGTGTTCCTGTCGCCGATCACCACCCCCTGGCGCCACGCTGGGTCCCAGGCCCCGACGATCGCGGCCGGAGCGTACCCGCCCGAGTAGACCGGGCAGGAGCGGCCGCCGGGCAGGCGCATGACGAACGCGGGATCCACGATCGGGCAACCTCGCGATCCGGAGGCAGAAGGATACCCGAAAACGTGGGGAGGCGGGGCCGGAGCTACAGCGAGTCCTTCACCACGCGGTAGGCCTCGCGGAACGGGATCCCGCGGTCGCGGACCAGGGCGTAGGCGCGCTCGGTCGCGAGCAGGGAGCCGTCCATCGCGGCGGCGAGGCGCTCGGCGACGAACTCGACGCCGGGCAGCGCGTGGGCCATCACGGCCGCGGTGTCGCGCACGGAGTCCATGCCGCGGAACAGGGGCTTCTTGATCCCCTGGAGGTCGCGGTGGTAGCCGGAGGTCAGCTTCGAGACGACCCCGAGCACCTCGTGGAGGGCCGCGACCGCCTCGGCCGTGCGGCCGCGCGCCAGCTCGAACACGTCCGGGTTGCGCTTCTGGGGCATGATGGACGAGCCCGTGGTGAACCGATCCGGCAGCCGCACGAATCCGAACTCGGCGGTCGCGAACAGGCAGAGGTCCGCGGAGAGGCGGCCGAGGTCGATCGCGAGCAGGGCCGCCTCGAACAGCGCGGACGCCTCGGCCTTGCCGCGCGAGAGCTGGACCGCGGTGACCGGCTCGTGCGGGGCCGCGAACCCGAGCGCCGACGTGGTCGCGGCCCGATCGAGGGGCAGCAGCGGCACGCCGTAGCCCGCCGCGGACCCGAGCGGGTTCAGGTCGGCCCGCCGGCGCGCGAGCCGCATCCCCTGCGCGTCGTCCCGCACCTCGGCCGCGAACGCGCCGGCCCACAGTCCGACGGTGGACGGCATGGCGCGCTGCGCGTCGGTGTAGCCGGGCATCGCGAGCGCGCCCTGTCGCGCCGCGAGGCCGTCGAGCGCCGCGGCGACCTCCTCGGCCTGGTCCGCCAGTTCCGCCGCGGCCGCCTTCAGCCACAGCCGGACCGCCGCGAGCACCTGGTCGTTCCGCGACCGGCCGAGGTGGACCCGGCCGCCCGCCTCGCCGATCCTCGCGACCAGCCGGTTCTCGATCGCGGTGTGGCAGTCCTCCTCCTCGGGCGAGACGCGCCACTCCCCCCGTGCGTGCGCCTCGCCGACCTCGCGGAGCGCGTCGCGGATCGCCGCGTGGTCCGTGTCCGAGAGGAAGCCCGCGGCGTGCAGCATCGCCGCGTGCGCCGCGGACGCCTCCACGTCGAAGGCCACGAGGCGCTCGTCGAGCGCGTGGTCCTCTCCCGCGGTGTACCGGAGCACCAGGTCGTCGAGCGGCTCGCCCTTGTCCCACAAGCGCTTCATGACGGTGGTTGTAGACGACGCGGCGCCGGGGCGCAAGTCGAGCGATCCGCGCCGAGGCGCGGAGCGCTCGGCGGCCGCAAGGCGGCCGCGCAAGGGGGGTGGCCCGCGCCCGGGCTCGGGTTCGGGCTCGGGTACGGGCTCGGGCTTGGACGGGCACGGGAGGCTCGCGGTCCCGGCGACCGTGCTACACTGATGCGAATCCGATCGAGGCGCGCGCGTTGGAAGCCACGGTCCGAGTCCTGAACGACCTGGAAGCCGCGGGCGTCGTCCGTCGGTACGCAATCGCCGGGGCCATGGGCGCCAACTTCTACATCGAGCCGACGGCCACGGAGGACCTGGACGTGCTGGTGCTCCTCCCGGCGGCGCCGGCGTCGCCGGACGTCCTTCGCCCCATCTACAGGTTCCTCGTTGACGAGAGGGGCTTCGCCGCGGAGCGCGAGTGTGTCGTGGTCGCGGGGATCCCCGTGCAGTTCCTGGAGGTCTTCGACCCGCTCACGACCGAGGGCCTGGACGAGGCGGTCGAGTTCCCGGTGGGCGGGACACGCGCCCGCGTGCTGCGGATCGAGCACTTGATGGCCATCATGCTCCAGGTCGGGCGGCCGAAGGACCACGTCCGCCTGGCCCTGGCGATCGAGCAGGCCGACTGGGACCGCGACCGGTTCCGCGCGGTCATCGGCCGGCACGGCCTCCGCGCGAGGTGGGCGGCCTTCCGCCGGAGGTTCAACCATGGGTGAGCGCGAGCTGCCCGCACGCGTGCGCGAGCGCCTGGCGGCCCGGGAGGCGTCGCGGCGAGCGCTGGCGAGGCTGCCCATCGAGGAGAAGGTGAGGATCATCGTCCGGATGCAGCGGGCGGCGCGCGCGATCGCCCTGGCGACGGGAAGGCCTCCCCCGAGGGTCTGGGACCTGCCGACGGATTGAACCCCGGTCGAATCGAGGACGGGTCCGGGCGCAGCATCGGGGGGATTCCGGGGTAGAATCCGTGCGGCCGACACGGGGGTGCTGCGATGGAATCCACGCCCGACCCGAGGGCGCTGCTCGCGGGGGTGCTGCCGATCCGGATCGTGAACGAGGGCGAGGTCCTCTTCAGGGAGGGCGAGCCCGGCGACTCGATGGTGATCGTGTTCGCGGGCATGCTCCGGATCGAGGTCGGGGTGCGCGGCGGCGGCAGCGTCGAGATCGGCCAGGCCGGCCCGGGACAGGTGGTCGGCGAGATGACCTGCCTCGACCCGGCGCCGCGGTCCGCGACCGTCACGGCCGCGCTGGACTCGACGATCATCACGCTCGACCGCGGCACGCTGAACTCGCTTCGGACCTCGGCGCCCGCGGTGTTCACCGAGGTGCTCAAGGTCGTCATCGCGCAGGTTACGCACCGCGTGCGCGAGGCGGACGAGCGGGTCGGCGACCTCGCGGCCGGGCTCGGGGTGCCGCCCCCGGCCGCCGGCTCCCCGTCGCCGGGCGGACCGCCCCCCGGACCGGCGCAGGCCCCGGCGGGGTTCTCCGCGACCGAGATGGCGCTCCTGGACGGCGCGCTCCCGCGCGAGTCCTTCGACGACGGGGGGGTCGTGTGCCGCGAGGGCGCGCCGGGCGGCTCGTGCTTCGTGCTGCGCTCGGGCGCGGTCGAGGTGCGCAAGGGCGTGGACGGCGGCGAGATCGTGCTGGCGGTCCTGGCCCCGGGCGCGATCATCGGCCAGATGGCCCTGGTGGACGAACGCCCGAGGTCCGCGACGGTCCGCTGCCGGGGGCCGGTGGACGTGCTCGTGCTCGACCGGGACCTGTTCGACCGCATGCTGTCCGCGCAGGCGCCGCTCGCGTTGAGGCTCCAGGAGCAGATCGCTATCTCCGGGATCCGGCAGCTCCGCAACGCGGACCGCTGGCTGTCGTCGCTGTCGGGCAGGCGCCGGACCCTGCCGATGGCAATCGTGTCGCCGCCGCGCCCGCCGGCCCCGGCCGCATCCACCGCACCGGCTTCGCGGTCCGCGCCCGCCGCGCGGCCCGCTCCGACCTCGGGACCGTCGACCACCCCGAAGCTCCCCGCGTTGCTCGCGGAGCACCCCGCTCCGGCTCCGAAGACGGAGGCGGCGCCCCTCCGGGCGGCGCCCCCCCGCGTCCCGGGCAGCCCCGTAGCGGCACCCGTCGGCTCCGAGGCGAGCGAGGCGCAGCGCGAGGCGCACCTGTTCATGTTCATGCGGACCGCGCTGAACGAGTGGGGGATGTCCACGGACGACGTCGATGGGGTGAAGGCGGTGGAGCCGCACGGGCACATCAGCAAGGCCGAACTGAACGCCCGGAAGGGGAAGTGGACGGATTGAGGGGGGGGCGCGCGCGACCTCTCCGGCGCGTTACTCGCCCGAACCCGTCACCCCCCGGCGGGCTGCGGCGCGATCCCCAGCCGGCGCGCCATGTCGGCCTTGTCGAGCGCGTGGGACATCGCCTCGTCGGCCTCGATCGCGCCGGACTTGACCAGGCGCTCCAGCGAGGCGTTCAGGAAGCAGTTCCCGGCCGCGCCGCCCGTGCTCATGATGCTCGCGATCTGGTGGGTCTTGCCCTCGCGGACCAGGTTCGCGATCGCGGCGTTGACCACCATGACCTCGACCGCCGCCACCCGGCCGCCCCCGATCCGGCGGCACAATGCCTGTGAGACCACCCCCTTCAACACGTCGCCGAGCGTCGCGCGGACCTGGGCCTGCTGCTCGGCCGGGAACAGGTTCACGATGCGGTCCACCGTGCTGATCGCAGTCGAGGTGTGGAGCGTCCCGAACACGAGGTGCCCCGTGTTCGCGGTCTCGAGCGCGAGCGAGATGGTCTCGAGGTCGCGCATCTCGCCGACGAGCACGATGTCCGGGTCCTCGCGGAGCGCGGACTTCAGCGCGCGCGAGAACGACTTCGTGTGCGTCCCGACCTCGCGCTGGTTCACGAGGCAGGCCGCGGACGCGTGCACGAACTCGACCGGGTCCTCCAGCGTGATGATGTGACCCTTGCGCTTCTTGTTCAGCGCGTCGATCATGGCCGCGAGCGTGGTGGACTTGCCGGAGCCGGTCGGACCGGTCACCAGGACCAGGCCCTTCGGGTACTCGCACAGCTTCATCACGACCGGCGGCAGGTCGAGCTTGTCGAGCGGGAGGACCTTCTCCGGGATCTGGCGCAGGACCGCGCACACGCCACGGATGTCGCGGAACAGGTTCACGCGGAAGCGGGCGAGCCCCGGCACGCCGTGCGCGAAGTCCAGATCCCCCCCGGACTCGAACTCCGCGCTCTGGTCGTCGTTCAACAGGGGCCGCATCATGTCGCGCACGTCGGACGGCCCGAGGGGCTCGCCGTCGGGGACCTCGCTCACCTGGCCGTCCACGCGCCAGCGCGGCTTCCCCCCCGCGGACAGGTGCAGATCGGAGGCGCCCTCCCGGACCATGCGGTACAGCAGCCGATCGAGACGGCCAGCGGCGCTTCCGGCCGCGCCAGGAGTCGTCGCCGGCGCGGGGTGCGCGGTCGCGTCGAGCACGCGGTCAGCGAGGGCCGCGGGGATGCGCACCGGGAGGATCCGGACGCCGGGCATCAGCCGGCGGACCGCCTCGAGCACCTGCGTGGACGGGTCCCGCACGAACCCCATTTCGAGCTGGTCGTCCTTCAGCCTGAGCGGCAGCACGCGGTGGTTCTGCAGGAACGGCAGCGGCAGCCGCGACACGAGGTCCGGGTCCGGGTCGGCGACGTCGGACGCGACCAGCGGGACCTGGTGGGACGCGTCCGCGACCCGCTTGGCGAGCACGCGGCAGACCGCGAGCCCGAACTCCGGGATCCGCCGGAACAGCTCGACGAACACGTCCTCGCCGAACCGGAGCGCGAGCACCTGCGTCTCGGCCACCACGGTCGCGGTGCGCGGAGTGCCGAGGATCAGGCCCAGCTCGCCGATGACGTCGAGTTGCGCGAGGTGCGCGACCGTGCTCGCGGCCCCGCCGCCCGGCGGCTCGACCTGCACGACCGCCTCGCCCCTCATCAGGACGTAGAAGGCGTCGGACCGCTCGCCCTCGCGGACGATCGTCTCCTTCGGCTCGTACTGGACCGCCGTCGCCATGTGCGCGACGCGCTCGGCCCGCTCCTCGCCGAGCGGCTGGAAGAGCGGGGCGCGCACGAGCGCCGCCGCGACCGTCCGCGGGTCCGGGATCGGCACCTGCCGCATGGTCGTCCTCCTGCGAGCAGGGGGATTCTACCCCGGATGACCGCCCGCCATTCGCGCCGGATTCCCGAGCGCCCCCGCGGAGGTGCGAGCCGGCGGTTCGCGCCGGCCTCGCGGCGTCTCCTACACTGGTTACCTTGCGGGTTTCGCCTTGCTGGTTGCGGCCGCGGGAGCGCGGCCACGGAGGTGATGGGAATGGAGAAGAAGGTCAACGTCGCCAACTGGTTCGAGATCCCGGTGCGCGACATGTCGCGGGCGGTCGCGTTCTACGAACACGTGTGCGGCGTGAAGCTCCGCCCGAACGAGATGGGGCCGCTCAAGATGGCGTGGTTCCCCTGGGAGGCCGGCGCCGAGGGCGCGCCCGGGTCCCTCGTGTGCGGGCCCGGCTACGTCCCGTCGGACCGCGGCTCGATCGTCTACCTGACCGTGGACGACCTGGACGCCGCGCTCGGCCGCGTCGAGGCGACGGGCGGCAAGGTGCTCCAGCCGAGGACCCCGATCGGCGAGTACGGGTTCGTGGCGCACTTCGGGGACTGCGAAGGCAACCGCGTCGCCCTGCACTCGATGCAGTAGGGGCGGCCGCAGCGGGGGCCGGCGCGCCCTCGGCCGTCGGCGTTCATGCCGCCGCCGGCCGCCCGGGATGAAACGGGCCGGGCGCGCCGGGCGTCAGCCCCCCCCCGTCCGCTCCTCGCGCACGGTGTAGGCCGGCTTCTCCATCATGCGGAAGTGCATGCGCGCGAGGTACTCCCCGATCACGCCGATCGCGAAGAGCTGCGCGCCCGAGAAGATCGCGACGATCGACGCGAGGAACGGGAACCCGGGCACGCTCCCCCCCTCGACCAGGTAGCGCCCGAAGACCCAGGCGAGCACGCCCACCCCGAACAGCGCCAGCGAGAACCCGACCACGCTCGCGACCTGGAGCGGGAACGTCGAGAACCCGGTCATCATGTTCATCGCGTGCCGGATCAGCGAGCGGAACGTGTAGTTCGACGCGCCGTGGCGCCGCGGCTCGTGCCGGACCGGCACCGCGGAGAAGCGGTCGGTCCCCCACGTCAGGAGCACGTCGATCGACACGAACGGGCTGCGGTACCCGTCGAACGCCTCGCGCACCTTCGTCCGGAACGCTCGGAACGCGCTGACGTGGCGGGCGTTCTCGCCGCCGATCGCCTGCGACAGCGCCGCCTTTGTCACGCGCGACGCGACCTTCCGCCACAGGTTGTGACGTTCGTCCTCCGGCGTGCCGAACACGACGTCGAACCCCTCGTCGAGGCGCGAGAGCAGCTTCGGGACCTCCTCGGGGGGGTGCTGGAGGTCGTCGTCCAGGGTCACGATCACGTCGTGTTGCGCCGCGCGGATGCCGCAAAGCAGCGCCGCGTGCTGGCCCGAGTTGCGCGCGAGGTCGAACGTCCTGAGCCAGGGGCGGCCGGGCAGCAGCGAGTCCATGACCGTCCGGCTCGCGTCGCGGCTCGCGTCGTTGACCAGGATGACCTCGTGGGCTTCGCAGATCGGGTCCAGCGCGGCGTGGAGGCGGTCGACCAGGTCCGGCAGGGAACCCGCGGCGTTGAAGACGGGGATGACGACGGAGACCGTGCGGGCGGGCACGGGCACGGACACGGACACGGGCATGGGCTCGGGCTCGGGTACGGGCACGGGAGGACTCCGTCGCGCGACGGGGGGAATTCTAGCGCGATTGCGGGCGGACCGGCGAGGTGCTAAAACCCTTCGTCGCGGGGCGGAGCGCGCTCAATGACGGTCCTGGTCACGGGCGGGGCGGGGTTCATCGGCTGCGCGTTCGTGCGCCGCCTGCTCCGGACCGACCCGGACGCGCGCGCGGTCGTGCTCGACGCGCTGACGTACGCGGGCAACCTCGACAACCTCGCGGAGGCGCTCGGCGACGCGCCGGTCGTGACGCCCGCGGCCCACGCGGTGGCCGGGCTCGTGGAGTTCGCGCTCGATGCGGGCGCGGCCGTTCCCCTGCCCCAGGCGCCGGCGGTCGAGCGCGAGCGCTGGGCCCGGAAGCTCGCGGGACGGCCCGCGAGGGTCGTGCCGCGGGAGGACGCGACCGCGGCCGCCCTGGACCTGGCCGCGGGACCCGGGCGCCTCGCGGTCGTGGTCGGCCACGTCACGGACCCCGGGCTCACCCGCTCGCTCGTCGCAGCGTGCGACGCGGTCGTTCACTTCGCGGCCGAGACGCACGTGGACCGATCGATCGTCGATGCGGACGCGTTCCTCAGGACCGACGTGCACGGAACCTACGTGATGCTGGAGGCCGCCCGCGCCGCGAAGCGGCTGTCCCGCTTCGTCCACGTCTCGACGGACGAGGTCTACGGCCCGGCGGACGGCGCGTCGTTCACGGAGTCCGACGCGGTCAACCCGTGCAACCCGTACTCGGCGGCGAAGACCGCTGCGGACCGGCTCGCGTTCGCCTACCACCGGACGCACCGGGTGCCGGTCAGCATCGTGCGTCCCTCCAACAACTTCGGCCCGTTCCAGTACCCGGAGAAGCTCATCCCGGTCACGATCCTGAAGGCCCTCGCCGACGAGCCGATCCCGGTCTATGGCGACGGGCGGCAGGTCCGCGACTGGCTGTACGTGGACGACACGGCGCACGCGATCGACCTGGTCCTGCGCGGCGGGGCGGACGGCGAGGCGTACAACGTGGCGGGCCGCAGCGAGCGCGAGAACCTCGACACGGTCGGCCGCATCCTGGCGCGCCTCGGCAAGCCGGCGTCGCTCGTCCGGCACGTCACCGACCGCCCCGGTCACGACCGGCGGTACTCGCTCGACGACTCGCGCATCCGCGAAGACATGGGCTTCACGCCGGGGGGGAGGTTCGAGGACCGCCTCGACGCCACGGTGGACTGGTACGTGGCGAACCGCGCGTGGTGGGAGCGGACGCTGCGGGAGGATCGGGAGTACAGGGAGTTCATGGAGTTGTGGTACGCCGGTCGGCGGTGACACGGAGGCCACCTTGAAGGGCGTCATCCTCGCTGGGGGGAAGGGGACACGGCTCCACCCTTTGACCAAGACGCTCAACAAGCACCTCCTGCCGGTCGGGCGCGAGCCGATGATCCACAACCCGATCCGCAACATGGTCGCGTGCGGGGTCCGCGAGGTGCTCGTGGTCACCAGCAGCAGCCACATGGGCGACATCGTGAACCTGCTCGGCGGCGGGCGCGAGTTCGGGCTCGACCTGACTTACAAGGTGCAGGACGAAGCGCTCGGCATCGCGGACGCGCTCCGGCTGGCCGAGGGCTTCGCGGGCGCGGACAACGTGCTCGTGCTGCTCGGGGACAACGTGTTCGAGAACCCCGTGGACTTCTTCGTCCGCAACTACCTCGACGGCCAGGGCGGTCGCGGCGCGCGCGTGATGCTGTGCGAGGTCGCGGAGCCGAGCCAGTTCGGGGTCGCCGCGCTCGACGAGAAGAAGGTCGTCGAGATCCAGGAGAAGCCGGACAGGCCGAAGAGCCCCTACGCCGTGGTCGGCGCGTACCTGTACGACCCGCGCGTGTGGGACGTCATCCGGGGGCTCTCCAAGTCCGCGCGGGGCGAGTACGAGATCACTGCGGTCAACAACGAGTACATCCGCCTGGGCGAGCTGGAGTACGACTTCGTGCGCGGTCGCTGGATGGACACCGGCACGTTCGAGTCCTACGCGATCGCGAACGCCTGGATGTTCGAGCGGCCGTTCCCCGGGGGGTAGCCGAAGTGATCCCGTTCAACCGCCAGACCCTCTACGGGCCCGAACTCGACTGCATACGCGAGGCGTACGAGCGCGGCAGGACCTGCGGCGACGGCGAGTTCGGGCGGCGGTGCGAGGCCTTCATCGAGCGGCGGCTCGGGTGCCGCAAGGCGCTGCTGACCCCGTCCGGCACGGCCGCGCTGGAGATGGCCGCGGTCCTCGCGGGCGTGGGCCCCGGGGACGAGGTCGTGGTGCCGTCGTACACGTTCGTCTCCACGGCGAACGCGTTCGTGCTGCGGGGCGCGCGGCCGGTCTTCTGCGACGTCCGGCCCGACACGCTCTGCATGGACGAGTCGCTGGTCGATGCGCTCGTCGGACCGCGCACGCGCGCCGTGGTGCCCGTGCACTACGCGGGCGTGGCCTGCGGGATGGACTCGATCCTGGACGTGGCCGCGCGCCGCGGGCTCGTCGTCATCGAGGACGCGGCCCAGGCGTTCGACGCGCGCTGGCGGGGACGTGCGCTCGGCACGATCGGCGCGATCGGGTGCCTCTCCTTCCACGAGACCAAGAACGTGTCCATGGGCGAGGGCGGCGCGATCCTGCTGAACGACGAATCGCTGGTGGAGCGCGCCGAGATCGTTCGCGAGAAGGGCACGGACCGCTCCCGCTTCTTCCGCGGGCAGGTGGACAAGTACAGATGGGTGGACGTCGGGTCGAGCTGGCTGCCGTCCGAGATCTCCGCGGCGGTCCTGTGGGTCCAGCTCGAGCGCGCGGACGCGATCCGCGAGCGCCGGCTCGCCCTGGTCGCGGCGTACCGCGAGGCGTTCGCGGACCTCGAGGCCGACGGTACGGTGCGGCTCCCCGTGACCCCCTTCCAGGCGGACCCGAACGGCCATATGATGTATCTGCTGCTGCGGACGGAGGCGGAGCGGGACCGGCTGATCGCGCACCTCGGGTCGCGCGGGATCACGGCCGTGTTCCACTACGTGCCCCTGCACGAGTCCGCGTTCTGCCGCGAGCGGTGGGGCGCGATGAGCCTGCCGGTGACCGAGTCGGTCAGCCGGCGCCTCGTCCGGCTGCCGCTGTTCCACGGCCTGACCGACCCCGAGCAGCGGGAGGTCGCGGGCGCGGTCCGCGGCTTCTTCGGCAGGTCGTGACGACGGGGAGGCTGCTCGACTTGGCCAAGCCCTACTACGAGGACGCGAACCTGGCCGTGCTCCGGCAGGCCGGGATCGGCAAGCGGGTCCTGGACGTCGGCTGCGGCCGGGGCAGGCTCGGCGCCGAGCTGAAGCGCCGCGGGAACACGGTCCACGGGATCGAGATGGACCCGGACGCCGCGGCGGTCGCGGCGACCCGACTCGACCTCGTGCACCGCGGGGACGCGACCGATTTCGCGAGGCTCCCGCCGGAGATCCGGTCGGGGGGGTACGACGCGATCGTGCTCGCGGACGTGCTGGAGCACATCCCCGACTCGCTGGGCTTCCTGCGCAAGGTCTGCGAGCTGCTACGGCCGGAAGGGCGCGCGATCGTGTCGCTCCCGAACGTCGCGGTCTGGCCGGTGCGGCTGAGCCTGGCGCTCGGCGACTTCACGTACGCGGACTCCGGGATCCTCGACCGGACCCACCTGCGCTTCTTCACGCGCGCGACCGCGAACCGCCTGCTCGCGGACGCGGGCCTGCGCGTGGTCGCGTCCGACCTGAACCCGTGCATCGTCCGGGCCGCGCTCCCGGCCATCAAGGCCGTGCTGAACGGCCACGGCGGCGCCGGCGCACCATCGGACCCCGCCGCCATCATCGACTCCCCGGCGTACCGCGCGTACGCCCGCTGGATCGAGCCCGTCGAGGCGGCAATCGCGCGCCTCCGGCCCGAGCTGCTCGCGTTCCAGATCGTGCTGGTGGGTGTGCGCGCGGCGTGACCGCGGCTCCGTCACTCCCGGAAGACCGCTGCGCCCGCGAGCCTGAGGGAATGCGCGGAGCGCCCGGGGACGGCCGGAGTCAGACGGGCGCGACCGCCAGATCCAGCCACGCCACCCCGTCGAGCGGACCGCCCGCGGCCGGGCGCACCTGGGCCACGGCGTGCGCTCGCCCCCCCCCCGCGTCCAGCACCGGGAAGCTCACGCGGACCACGCGGGCACCGGCCCCGTTCCCGGGCCGCACCGTCGCCCGCGACAGGCGCGCGACGTACGGCGAAGCGAGCGGGCACGCGTCGCGCACGGCCGCGACCAGCGCGGCGTCCGGGGCCGAGTCGCCGAGGTCGGCCGGGAGCGGCACCTCGGCCGGGGGCACGGCCGACGCGGACAGGAACGCGTTCACGTGCAACGTCAGCAGGGCCTCCGCGATCGCGAACCCCTCCCGCGACCAGACCTTCTGGACCGCGACGTTCTGGACCTGGGTCGAGACCTTCATCAGCCGCGCGCCGCGGTCGCGGAAGTGGGCCTGCGAGAAGCGGATCAGGTCGCCATAGACCCCCCCGCCGGACGCCTCCGTGGTCACGCCGTACAGCACGCCCTCGCACTCGTCGGCATGTCGCGCGCAGGTCAGGAACGCGACCGGCTCGCCGGCCCGGCGGACCAGCCACGCCACGCGGCCGGACGGGTCGCCGTCCGGCAGGCAGTGGCCGCGCGCCCACTCCTTGTAGCCCTCCAGCACGCCGTCGCGCGGCAGGAAAGGGTTCGAGGCGTAGTGGCTCGAGTAGCCGTCGAACGTGCGCTCGACGAGCCGGTCCACGTCCGCGTGGTGCGCCTCGCCGCACCGCTCGAACGCGAGGTCCGCGTTCCGGAGCGGGGCCGGGACGTGCCGCAACAGGTCCGCGTGGTACCACACGAGCGTGTCCGCCACGACGACCGGGAGCCCGGCCGACGCGAGCCCCGCCACCTCGGGCTGCCGCGCCGCCGGCAGGCGCAGGATCGCGACGTCCGCCCGCAGCGCGTCGATCTCGTCGAGGATCGCGACCGCGTCCAGGCGGTCGAACCGGCCGCGCACGACCTTGAAGCCGAACCGGTTGGAGTCGAGGGGCGATTCGACCACCCGCGCGTCCCCGCGCATGCCGAGGCGAACTGTAACACGGTCCCCGGTTGATCCCCCCCGGGCCGTGCCGTATACTGTCGTCCGGCAAGCACGGGGGCTCCGATGAGGCGTGCCTCGACCGCAGTGCTCGCGACCGCGATGCTCGCGACCCTGCTCGCGTGCGCGCCCGGCAAGGGCCGGGACGACCCGTGCGGCGGCACGGACCTCCCGGCGGAGACGCCCGAGTCGACGCCGGCGGACCTCCCGCCCGAACCCTCTCCCGTCCCCGAACCCGAGCCCGAGCCCGAACCCGATGTCCCGCCGGACCCCGCGCCGGACCTCGCGCCCGACCCTGCGCCGGAGCCCGGCCCCGACGTGCCGCCCTGCACCCCTGCCGCGGAAAGCTGCAACGGCAAGGACGACGACTGCGACGGGGTGACGGACGGCCCGGGGGACGGGCTGCCAGGCTGCACGCCGCGCTTCGCGGATCGCGACGGCGACGGCCACGGCGACCCCGGCGACGAGCGCTGCCTGTGCGCGCCCGTGCCGCCGCACTTCGCGACCGCGGGAGACGACTGCGACGACGGGGACCCGGGCATCCCGAGCCCGACGTCCGGGTGCGACGGCGGCTGCCCGGACGGGCAGACCACGGGCACGGAGGCGTGCGACGACGGAAACGGGTTCCCCTGGGACGGCTGCGACGCGTGCAAGAAGCGCGGTTTCGTCGCGGCCGCCCAGTCGGACCATGCCGACCCGGCGATCGCGACGTCCGGCGACCGGCTCGCCGTGGTCTTCACCGCGGACGGATACACGCGCAACGTGTACGCGCAGGTGTTCGATTTGTCCGGGCCGAAGCTCACGAAGGTCGGCGCGGAGGTGGCCCTCGGCGGGGGGCACTTCCTTCCCGGCGGCGAGCAGCTGCAGGGCGGAGGCTCCGTCGCGGGTCTCGCCAACGGCCGGTTCATTGCGGCGTGGGACGCATGGGGGCTCGACGGCGACGACTTCGGGGTGTTCCTGGCGACGTTCACGTCGAACGGGGTCGACAGCCGGAGCACGGCCAACGAGCACTGGCAGGCGCGCCAGCTCGCGCCGGCGGTCGCGGCCCGGGCGACCGGCGGGCTCGTGGCGTGGCAGGGCTGGGACGACGGCGGCAGCGGGTACGACGTCTATGCGCGCCCGTTCGGGACGTGGGGCGACCCGTCCTCGCCGGAGGTCCGGCTGAACGAGTTCTGGGCCGGCGACCAGGAGCGGCCGGACGTGGTCGCCTTGACGGACGGCGGGTTCGCGGTCGCGTGGCTGTCGGACCTCCAGGCCGACGGCAAGCCCGCGATCGTGGTCCGCGGCTTCGCGGACGACTCCGCGCCGATCTCGGCCGAGGTCGTACTCCCGGTCGGGCGGTCGGCGGGAAGGCCGTCGCTCGCCGCGCTCGGGGCAAAGCGGATCCTCGTCGCCTGGGACTCGCAGGAATCCTGGGAGGTCCGGCCGCAGGTCCGGCACGCCGTCGTGGACCTCTCGGCGCCGGGACCGGTCGCGGTAGCCGAGGTCCCGCCCGTGCCGGACGCGCCCTGGTACGTCACCGGTGCCGGCACCGCGGGCGTCGCGGCGATCCCGGGGAAGGGCTTCGCGATCGCGTACGAGGCCTGGCAGCACCGCTGGATCCGCGCGCGGGGGTTCACCGAGGCAGGCGAGGTCGCCTGGGAGCGGGACGTCAGCCCTGCGCACGACGGCCTCGGCGGCTGGGGAGACATGGGGGCGTCCCCGGCCGCGACGTTCCTGCCCGACGGCCGGCTGGCGATCGCCTGGGTGTGCACGTTCTCGAGCGGACACCCTACCCACGGGACGTGCCTGTCCGCCCTGACCGTCCCCTTCACGCCGTCGCCTTGACACGCCCGCCCGCCCGCGCGACCCTCCGCGCCGTGGAAACGCTCCGGCCGAAATCCGTCCGCGTCGCCCTCGCCTGCATCGCGGCGCTGTACGCCGCGGTCTGCCTGCGCGGGATCGCGAACGGCTTCTACTGGGGGCACGACGGCTACAACGCGGCCGGGTTCGCGATCGCGGCCAGGAACACGCTCCGGCACGGCGTCGTCGGCATGGCGCTCTCGACCGACCCGGCGCCGCCGGCCCCGACCGACCGCTACGTGACGCACCCGCTGCTCATCCACTACCACCACGTCGCGGCCATGGGAGCCTTCGGGGACTCGCCGCTCGCCCTGCGCGCGACCGCCGCGGCCTACAGCCTGGGCACGCTCCTCCTGCTGTTCGCGGTCGTGCGGCGTCTCGCGGGCCCCGGGCAGGCGCTGGTCGCGGCCGCGGCCTTCGCACTCGCCCCGCTGAACGCGGTCTTCGCGAACGTGCTGATCCACGACCACGGGTGCATCTTCTGGACGCTCCTGTTCGCGTACCTCGCGGTCCGTTGGCTCGCGGAAGGCGGCGGGCCCCGAGGCGCCGGGTCCCCGGGCGCCGGGTCCCGAGGCGGCGGCCGCCTTGCGGCCACGGCGGTCGCGATGATGCTCGCGCTCTCGCTCGACTGGCCCGCGTACTTCAGCGCGTTCGCGGTCTTCTGCTTCGCGCTCGCGACCGCGGCGAGGCGGCCCGACGCACGCCGCCGCGCCATCGCGCTCGCGGGGATCGCGGTCGCGTGCGTGGCCGCGAGCGCGGCGCTGCACCTGTGGTACGTACTCTCGGCCTTCGGGGACGTCGCGAGCCTCAAGTCGATGTACGGCGTCCGCACCGCGCACCACGCGGAGGGCTACCTCGCGTACGTCGCGCGCTGGGCGTGGGACATGTACGGCCCGGTCCCGATCGCGCTCGGCGGGGCGTGGCTCGCGTCGCTGCCGTTCCGGGTCCGGCGCGGGACCGCGACCGGCGCGGACGCGATCGCCGCGGTCTTCCTGTTCGCCCAGGTCGCGAACTCGGCCCTCTTCCGGCAGGGCGGGTTCATCCACCGGTTCTGGCTCGCGCACGGCACGGTCGCGCTCGCGATCGCGTCGGGCGTCGTGCTGTGGGAAGCGGCGGTCCGGCTGCGCGAGGCGGCCCGCGACCGGAGGGCCGGGACCGCGGCGGCCGTCGCCCTGATCGCGCTCGCGGCGGTGCCGCAGGTCGTGTTCGCCGCCCGGATCGCGGCCTGGGGCGCGCGCACCGGGGCGCTCGCGGTCGGGAAGCCGGAGGAGCGCTTCCGCGACTGGTTCGACGAGATCGAGTGGCTGAAGGACCTGCGACGCACGTACCACCGCGACAACGCGACCTTCCTGGCGCACCCGTCGGTGGGCGAGGTCCGGCGCGAGATCGAGTACCACCTGGACGCGCCCGTCAGGACCGTGGAACAGGCGCCGGCCAGGGCGCCGCCGGATGCGTCGGGACGGCACGCGGTCATGCTGTTCGACCTGTACGACGGCTCGGCGCGCGACCTCGTGCGGGGCCTCGCCGCGAGACATCCGGTCGTGGTGCACGATCGCCGGTTCGTCGCGGTGGACATGTCGGCGTCCGGCGAGGGGTTCGCCGCCCGGGCCCGCGCTGACGGCGAGGCGGGGTGCGCGTGGCGGTGGCTGGTCAACTGGTGGCGGCCGCCGGTGTCGTGGGTGGAGGACCCGTTCGCGGAGGGGATTCGGGCCTGGGTCATGGTGGGGGCGGGGGAAGCCGGGTCGGGTACGGGTACGGGTAGGGCTATCGGCGGGCGGGGAGGGACGGCGTTCTCGTGGCGATGCCCGCCCGGGCTCGCGCTCGCGGCGATCGACGTGAAGACGCGCGACGGCCGGGACGGCTCGATGGTCGATGCGGTCCGGCCGGTGTGCGCGCCTCACGGCGAGAACCCGGCGGGCGTGCGCGCGGTCCTCGGCCCCTGGTACGGCGAGCCGTGGCACGACGGGTACCCGGGGGCGCACGCGCGGCTCTCGTGCCCCGGCGAGTCGCTCGCGGGCGTACACGGAACGGCCGGCCGGTACGTCGCGTCGCTCGGGGTCGCCTGCCCGGATCGCACGCTCGGCCCCGCGCACGGCCGCGCGGACGGCGCGCCGGACCTCGCGACCTGCCCCGCGGACGCGCGCGCGGTCGGGATCCACGGCCGCTACGGCGCCCTCGTGGACGCGGTCGGCGCGGACTGCGCGCCGCTCGCGGGAGGCGCCCGGACAATTCGGTGACAGCCACCGGGTTTCCCGAGCGGCCGCGGATGACCTGCGAGCCAGGACGAGTCAGGTCCATCCGCGGGGTTTCGCGCCGCTTCAGTCGGCGCGAAACGATGTACAATCCGCGCCGCTCGTCGGAGGCAGGGGAAGCCCTTGACCGCCCGAGACACGAGACCGCAGGACGCCACGACGCCGTACGCCGGCCCGGGGCACGTCCAGGTCGTGGTCTTGATGGGCGGCCTCGCGACCCGGCTCGGCGACGCGGCGCGAACGGTGCCGAAGGCCCTGATCGACGTCGAGGGGCGGCCGTTCTTCGCGATCGTGCTCGACGCGCTGAAGCGCCGGGGGCTCCGGCGGTTCCTGCTCCTGACCGGGCACCTGGGCGACCAGGTCCGCGCGGCGTTCGTGGACGGGGCCGGCCTCGGCGTCCGGATCGACTACCGCGACGACGGGCCCGAGCCGCTCGGCACCGGGGGGGCGCTCCGGGCCGCGCTGCCGCTGCTCGACGAGCGCTTCTTCCTGCTCTACGGCGACTCGTACATGGACATCGACTACGAGCGCCTGTACCGCGAGCACCTGCACCACGAGCGGGAAGGCCGCGCCGCGCTGATGTCGCTCTACCGGAACGACGACGCGCTGGAGCGGAGCAACGCCCGGTTCGAGGGCGGGCGCCTCGTGCGCTACGACAAGCGTGCGGACCCGGCCGGGATGCGCCACGTGGACTTCGGCGTGTCCGTGGTGAGGCGGGACCTGGTCGCGCGGATCCCGGCGAACACGCCGGCGGACCTCGCCGACCTGATGCGCGACGCGACCGCCGAGGGGCTCGTCGCGGGCTGCGAGCTGCGCGACCGCTTCTGGGAGATCGGGCGGCCGGGCCCGCTGGAGGCGTTCCGGGCGTACGTGCGGGACCGCGCCGCGCGCCCGCGCAAGGCGGTGTTCCTGGACCGCGACGGCACGATCAACGAGCAGGTTCGCGGCGGCGCCGAGGGGGTCGATTCGCCCTTCCGCCCCGAGGACGTGCGGCTGATCCCCGGCGCGGCGGACGCGTTGAAGCGCTTGAAGTCGCTCGGGTACCTGCTGATCGTGGTCACGAACCAGCCCGGCGCGACCAAGGGGAAGGCGACCGTCCCGGACCTGTGGCGAGTGGACGACAGGGTGCGCGACCTGCTGGCCGCGGAGGGCGTCGCGATCGACGACTCGCTGGTCTGCCCGCACCACCCCGCGGGCGTGCCGGATCGCTGCCCCGGGGCGGGCCTGATCGGGCCGTGCGCCTGCCGCAAGCCTGCGCCGGGCCTGATCGGAACCGCGGCCGCGAAGCACGGGATCGACCTCGCCGCGTCGTTCCTGGTCGGGGATTCGGACGCGGACATCGGCGCCGCGGAGGCCGCCGGCGTCCGCGCGGTGCGCGTCGGCCCGAATGGCGGGACGCTCTCGGAGTTCGCGGATCGGCTTCTGCAGGGGGAGGCATGAGGATGGTCACGCTCGCGACCTTGAGGATCAAGCTCTACACGGACAGCGCCAGCCCGGACGACTTCCGGCGGTTCGCGCCGCTGCCGCACATCGCCGGGTTCACGACGAACCCTTCCCTGATGCGGAAGGCCGGCGTGTCGGACTACCTCGCCTACATGGACGAGGTCCTGCCGCTCTGCCAGGGCAAGCCGGTGTCGTTCGAGGTCATCGCGGACGACCTCCCCGAGATGCGGCGGCAGGCCATGCTGCTGGGCCGCAAGGGGGACAACGTGTTCGTGAAGATCCCGATCATGAACACGCGCGGCGAGGACACGTGCGGGCTCGTGCGCGAGCTGTGCTCGGAGGGCGTCAAGGTGAACGTGACCGCGCTGCTCGCGCTTGCGCAGGTCGAGCGCGTGGCCGCGGCCTTCCCGGCGGACGCGATTGCGATCGTGTCGGTCTTCGGAGGCCGCATCGCCGACACGGGGGTGGACCCGATGCCGATCATGCGCGCGTCGAAGGAGCTGATCGCGGGCATGCCGGGCGTGGAGCTGCTGTGGGCCAGCCAGCGCGAGATGCTGAACGTGGTCCAGGCCGAGGAGTGCGGGTGCGACATCATCACGGTCCAGCCGGCGACGCTCGACAAGCTCGCGATGCTCGGGACCGACCTCGTGGACCTGTCGCGCCAGACGGTGGTCATGTTCGCTCGCGACGCCGCGGCGTCCGGGCTCTCGCTGTAGCGCCGGAGGGGGATCCCATGGTTCGTCCGTTCGTGGACCGCTACCTCGACGAGGTCGCCGAGATCGCCCGCACGATCGACCGCGACGCGCTCACCGCGCTGGTCTCCGGCCTCGCGGCCGTGCGCGCGCGCGGGGGACGCCTGTTCATGCTGGGGATCGGCGGGTCCGCGGCGAACGCGTCCCACGCCGTCAACGACTTCCGCAAGATCGGCGGGATCGAGACCTACGCGCCGACCGACAACGTGGCCGAGCTGACCGCGCGCACGAACGACGACGGCTTCGAGACCGTGTTCGCCCGCTGGCTCGAGACCTCGCGCCTCGACGCGGACGACGCGGTGTTCGTGCTGTCGGTCGGGGGGGGGTCGGACACGACGTCGCGGAACCTCGTCGCGGCGATGGAGTACGCCCGCAGGGTCGGCGCGAAGGTCCTGTCCGTGGTCAGTCGCGACGGCGGGGCCGCGCGCGGACTGTCAGACGTGTGCGTGCTCGTCCCCGTGGTCGAGCCGACCCGCATCACGCCGCACGCCGAGGAATGGCAGGCGGTCGTCGGGCACCTCGTGGTGAACGCGCTGTGCCCGCCCGAAGCCGGAGGAGGCGCCCCGTGACCATCCTCGTCGTCGGCGGCGCCGGGTTCATCGGCAGCCACCTCGTGAAGACCGTGATGGGCGAGGACCCGGACGTGGCCGTCCGCATCTTCGACAACTTCTCGTCCGGCCGCGAGTGGCACCTCGCGGAGGTCGCCGGCGACCCGCGCCTGGCGGTCGTGCGCGGCGACGTGAAGGACCTGCCCGCTCTGCAGGCGGCGATGCGGGGCGCGGACGCGGTCTATCACTTCGCCTCGAACCCGGACATCGCACGCGCGGTCACCGAGCCGGACGTGGACTTCTGGGAGGGGACGTACCTGACCAACAACGTGGCCGAGGCGATGCGACGCGAGGGCGTCCGCCGCGTGCTGTACGCGTCGGGCAGCGGGCTGTACGGCGACACCGGCGAGGCGGTCGCGCACGAGGACTGGTCGCCGCTCCGGCCGATCTCGACGTACGGCGCGTCCAAGCTCGCCGGCGAGGTGCTGTTCTGCTCGTACTGCCACATGTTCGGGCTCGTCGCGACCGCGTTCCGGTTCGCGAACGTGGTCGGCCCGCACCAGACGCACGGCGTCGGCTTCGACTTCGTGAAGCGGCTGCTCGCGGACCCGACGCGCCTGCGGATCCTCGGCGACGGGACGCAGAACAAGTCGTACCTGCACGTTCACGACGTGATCGCGGCGATGCGGCTGTGCCACCGCGTGCAGGAGGACGGCTTCGCGACCTACAACGTGGCGACCGAGGACCTGCTGACCGTGTCCCGGATCGCCGACCTCTCGTGCGAGGTGGTCGGGGTCACGGGCGTCCGCTACGAGTACACGGGGGGGAACCGCGGGTGGAAGGGCGACGTGCCGGTCGTGCGGCTCGACAGCAGCCGCATCCGCGCGCTCGGCTGGAAGAACCGGTTCTCGGCGCGCGAGGCGATGCGGGACGCGCTCGTCTCGATGCTCCGGGACGCCCGCGCCGGCAAGCTCTGATTCCGACCCGGCGGAGGCTGCCATGATCGTGTCGCGCGCTCCGGTCCGGCTCTCGATGGGCGGGGGGGGCACGGACCTGCCGTCGTACTACCGGCGGCACGGCGGCTTCCTGATGGCCGCGGCGATCGACCGCTACGTGCACGTCGCCGCGAACCGCCGGTTCAACCGCGAGATCCGCCTCGCGTACTCGAAGACCGAGATCGTCTCGTCGGTGGACGAGATCGAGCACCCGATCTTCCGCGAGGGGCTCCGGCTGACCGGCGTCACGGAGCAGATCGAGCTGGCGTCGGTCGCGGACATCCCGGCGAACTGCGGGCTCGGCACGTCGTCCACGTTCACGGTCGCGATGCTGAACGCGCTCTACTCGTATCGCCGAGAATACCTGTCGCTTCGGGACCTCGCGGAGGCGGCGTGCGGGATCGAGATCGGGCGAGCGGGGCGGCCGATCGGCAAGCAGGACCAGTACGCGGCCGCGTACGGGGGGTTCAACGCCTACACGTTCGCGACCGACGGGACCGTGACCGTCGAGAAGGTCGCGATCAAGGACGAGCACCTGCGCGACCTCCAGAACAACATGGTGATGTTCTGGCTCGGGATCGAGCGCTCCGCGGCCGAGGTGCTGTCGGTCCAGGACAAGGCGAGCCGCGAGGGGGACGAGGCGACCATCGCGCGGCTGGGGAGGATCAAGGACATCGGGCTTCACACGCGCCGGCTGTTCGAGGAGGGCCGGATCGACGAGTTCGGCGAGGTGATGCACGAGCACTGGGAGACCAAGCGGCGCCTGTCCTCGGCCGTGTCGAATCCCGCGATCGACGAGGCGTACGAGACCGCGCGTCGCAACGGCGCGCTCGGCGGGAAGGTGGTCGGCGCGGGCGGCGGGGGGTTCCTGCTGGTCTACTGCCCCGGGTCGAAGCAGGGGCTGGTTGCGGCGATGGAGAAGCTCGGGCTCCAGCCGACGTGGGTGAGGTTCGAGTTCGAGGGCGCGAAGGTCGTGTACCAGCACTAGCGGAGGCCGGAGTTGATCACCGTCGCGATGATCACCATGAACGAGGAAGGCGCGGTCGGGAAGGTCATCGCGGACATCCGTGCCGCGGTCCCGGACGCCGAGGTCCTGGTGGTGGACTCGTCGAAGGACCGCACGCCCGAGATCGCGGAGGCCGCCGGGGCGCGCGTGATCCGCCAGTTCCCGCCGCAGGGCTACGGCCGCGCCATGGACCTCGCGCTGCGCTCGGCGAAGGGCGACGTGGTGGTGACGCTCGACTGCGACGACACGTACCCGGTGTCCATGATCCGGCCGATGGCGGAGCGGGTGCTGTCCGGGGCCGCGGCCCTCGTGGACGGGAACCGCGTGCACCGGAAGCCGGAGGCGATGCCCTGGCTGAACTACGCGGCCAACCGCGGGTTCGCGGCGCTCGCGTCCGTGCTGATGATGCGGTGGGTCGAGGACCTGCACAGCGGGATGCGGGCGTACCGGAAGTCCCTGATCGACGAGATGGCCTGCGACCCGTCCGGCCCCGCGCTGCCGGTCGAGCTGCTGCTCCGGCCGATCTCGATGGGGCGGCGGGTCGAGGTCGTGCCGATCGACTACCGCGAGCGGGTGGGCGCATCGACCATGCAGCCGCTGCCGTCAGCGTGGTGGACGCTGAAGCGGATCGTGCGGGTTCGGATCCACGGCGGCGCGAAGGGGTAGCGAATGAGCATCGGGATCCTGGGCGGGGGCCTCGCGGGCGTGAGCCTCCAGCGGTTCACCAGCCGGCCGAGCGAGGTGCTGGAAGCCTCGGATCGGCCGGGCGGCCTTTGCCGTTCCTGGGGGCCGGAAGGCTGGACGTTCGACGTGGGGGGGCACATCCTGTTCTCGAAGGACGCCTCCGTGTTGGACACGTTCCGCGGCGTCCTCGGCGACAACCTCCACGCCTGCCGCCGCGCGAACCAGGTCCTCTACCGCGACCGGTTCGTCAAGTACCCGTTCGAGAACGGGCTTTCCGTGCTCGATCGCGAGGAGATCCTCGACTGCCTGCTCGGGTTCCTGGAGAACCCCCACCCGGCGCCGGCGAACTTCCGCGAGTGGCTGCTCCACACGTTCGGCGACGGCCTGTGCGGCAAGTACCTGCTGCCGTACAACGAGAAGATATGGAAGGTCGATCTGGCGACCATGGGCCTGGAGTGGGTCGAGCGCGTGCCGAAGCCCCCGCTCGCGGACGTGCTCAGGAGCGCGCTCGGCATCGAGACCGAGGGGTACGTGCACCAGTTGAACTTCCTCTACCCGACGCGGGGGGGGATCGAGGCGCTGGTCAGGGGCTTCATGGCTCACGACCGGGCGGCCGTGGCGACGGGCGCCGAGGTGACGGGCCTCCGCAGGCGGCCGGACGGCTGGGAGGTCGCGACCGCGTCGGGGGCCGCGAGGCACTACGAACGCCTGGTCGTCGCGTGCCCGGTCGACAAGGCGGTGGGCTGGCTGCCGGACGTGCCGGACGAGGTGCGCGCGGCCGCGGCCGGCCTGGTCCGGAACACCGTCCGGGTGGTGCTGGTCGGCGCCTGCAACGAGTCGCTGCTCGACAAGAGCGCGGTCTACATCCCCGATCCGACCGTGCTCCCGCACCGCGTGTGCTACATGGCGTTCTTCTCGCGCCACAACGCCCCGCCCGGGTGCTCGTCGCTCATCGCCGAGGTGACCGCGCGCCCGGGCAGCGAGTGGGACGTGGCGAGCGATGCCGCCGTCACCGAGCGCGTCGTCGCCGATCTCGACCGGATCGGCTTCGTCCGCCGCGGGGACGTGGTCGTGACGGAGGTCCGCAACGAGCCGTACGGCTACCCGGTCTACGACCTCCGCCACGCCCGCAACCAGCGCGTGCTGCGCGAGTACTTCGCGGGGCTCGGCATCGACCTGCTCGGGCGCTGGGGGGAGTGGGACTACATCAACATGGACGAGGTCGTCCGCCGGAGCCGCGCGCTGGCGGCGCGGCTGGACGGGTAGGGCGCCGGCGCATCCTCATCCTCGTGGCCGCGTGGACCTCGTTGTCCCCGGGGTGGCCGCCGGCGCACCCGGCCGCGAACGCCGTCAGGATCGCGATCAGGAGCGGCAGGAATCGCACTGCGACGGACCTCCCCGGCCGCGGAGCATGGCGCCGCGCCACGCGCGGTCGATGCCGATCGCGCCGAACAGGATCACGATCGGCATCACGGGGTACGTGTAGCGCGCGATCGACAGGGCCGCGGTCGTCACGATCCAGAAGTACGCGATCACGCCGAGCAGCGTCAGGGCCAGGCGCCGGTCCGCCGCCGGCGGCGCCCGGGACAGGGCGACGAGCCCGAACAGGCCCAGGATCAGGTACGGGACCTGGATCGCGAGGACCACGTCGTCCCACCGGAGCGAGTCCGTCCCGTACCAGGCCCGGCACGCCTTGATCGCGACCAGGCGCAGCACGGGAAGGGGATCCGCCGCCAGCTCGTCGATCAGGGCGCCGGCCACGCCGCCCGTCGCCGCGCCGTCGATCCTCGCCCGGATGCGGGTCTGGACCTCGACGACCTCCGGGGACGGGGCGCGTCCGGGCTCGCGGGAGGGCCCCAGCGCGAAGGTCAGGCCGTCCGCCAGCGCCGCCGGCCCGAGAGGCGACACCGGGACGAAGCGCAGAAGGGCCGCCGAGGCGTGAACGGACCACGGCGCGACGAACGCGAGCCAGCACGCCAGGAACAGGACGGCCCGGGTCGCGCGGACCCGGCGGCTGCCGCTGCCGGAAGCCGCGATCCCCACGGCGAGGAGAGGGGGGAGGAAGGCGACGAACGGCCGGACAAGCGCCGCCGCCCCGAAGGCGGCTCCGGCGGCGGCGAACGTGGCGTGCCGCCCGTGGCGGAGCCCTGCGGCGAGCGCGAGGACGGCGGCCAGGAAGACCGGAACGAACGGCTGCTCGGTCGAGGCCAGCACGTCCGCGTAGAGGCCGAGCGGGTACGTCGTCCAGAGCAGCGCCGCCAGGAGGGCCGCGCGCGGGCCGGCGAACAACAGGCCGAGACGATGGACGAGGACGGACGAGAGCACGGCGCAGAACGCGTTGAACGCGAAGACCAGCTCCGGCATGCCCGCGCCGGTTGCGCGCGAGGTCGCGAGGAGCGCGGCCAGCACGGCGGGGTAGCCGGGCGGCGTCCTCGTGGCGGGTTCCCCGTCTGGCGCGACGAGGCCGCGGCCGTCGGCCAGGCTCTCGGCAACCGGGAAGTAGTGGTGGACGTAGTCGTGGCTCTCGGCGCCGAGGCCCGCCGCCGTTGCGACGACCACGACCCCCGCGTTCACCGCGAGGGACGCCGCGACCACCCACGCCAGGGCGCGAGAGGAGCCGCCTGTCGTGCCGTCCGCCATGTCGACCGGCCTCCGGATCGCGGCGATCATAGCGCGACATCGTCAGTCACCCATCCTGTCAGTGAGCATTCCGCGCTGTCGCCAGGCCCGCGCGGCAGGCGGTCCCGAACGACACCCGTCGGGATTCGTACCCCACGCCCCGGACCCCGGCAGGCCCCAGGGGCATCGATCGGAGGGGGGCGCGGCTCGCCCCCCTGCCCGCCGCCCCGCGTTGCGGGGCGCGGGCCACCCCCCTTGCGCGGCCGCCTTGCGGCCGCCGAGCGC
>Ga0194127_10001099_pt1 | contig 40658 bp, 53 predicted proteins | sample TA2KigC100mmetaG_FD_148624 | JGI IMG/M metagenome (GOLD analysis project Ga0194127, IMG submission 148624) | Freshwater microbial communities from Lake Tanganyika, Tanzania - TA2015036 Kigoma Deep Cast 100m | ecosystem: Environmental > Aquatic > Freshwater > Lake | place: Tanzania: Lake...
GACGGCTTCGGGGGGCAGGCATCTTCTATCAGGCCATGAAGCCGATTGATCTCGAAGAGATCCGTTCCGCCGTGCAGTGTGCGTTTGGAAAGATTGAGCGGGAGAATGAGAAGGAAGGTTTCTTCTCATTTCTCACGCCGAAGCTTGAACCTGTTTAAAAGAGAATAAGCGATTCATGTTGAAATTGAACGTTTTTATCATTTAAGAGGAGTTCAAGAGATTCCCGCCTCGTTCTCCCTGGCGCAACCCAGAATGAAATTTTAGGGCATTCCATCGCTCCATTCCTCCTAACCACATTAAACAAGAAACCACACCCCTATTAAAATCCCAAAAAAGATGACGAGACTAATCAGGTGAGGGAGAGGTATTTTTGAAAGGCGAAGGGGTATGTCCTCACGAAAGCCTCTTGAAACAAGGGCAAGGGTAACCTCTTCTGCCTGCAATATGGAGCGACGAAGAATCGGCAAAGCGAGAAATTTCGCTTTACGAAATGGGTTTTTATTGCGATCTCCTAATCGTGCCCTGTGAGCCAGGCGGACCTCCTCTGCGTGATCCAAAATTCGTGAGAAGAACCTAAGCGTGAGGGAGACCATCAATCCGATTCGTCTTTCAGGTAGCATTGGAATAGGTTTTAAAATCCAGATCAAGGCATCACGAAGATCTCGGGGACGGGTCACGGCAGTGAAAAGGACGGCATAACCGAGAATCAGCCCCAATCGCCAGCAGGTCAGGCTTCCCAGGAGGAGTCCGTCTTTACTGATGGGGAGCCAGGAAAGAGAAGGAAAACGGTCTCCTGGCGTGAGGACGACCTGAAAGAGAAATAGGACGAATAATAAGATCATCCAGCTGTTTAAATCACGTAGAATATTTTTCAGAGGTAATCGAGAAAAGAAGAAGAGGCTAAAAAGAAGAATCGAATCGAAGATGAACCAAGAGATGCTTGTCTGAACAAGGGTTGCCGTGACCATCAGGAGTCCGAAAAATTTACATCGGGCATCCCAGCGGTGAAGAGGGGAATCTCCGGGGAGGTAGTGAAGAGCTATTCGAGCCATGTCATCTTTTCCCTTCCGAGGAGTACATAACAGGGTGGTCGAACTCCAAACCGTGGAAGCTCCTTTACAAGACTTTCGGGCAGACCCGCGGCTTTGATTTCTCCTCCTTGCAGGATCGCCATTCGATTGACATGTGCAATCACCTTTTCGACATCGTGAGTGGTCACGATTAAGGTGTGTCCTTCCTGATGTAACTGGATCATATATCTCAGGACTTCTTGAATGCCAGGATAATCGAGATGGGAAAAGGGTTCATCGAAGAGGATCACCTCCGGTTTCATCGCCATTACGCCGGCAATGGCAAGACGTCTCTTTTCTCCTCCAGAGAGCAAGTAACAGGGTTTTTCTGAAAGACCCTGAAGACCCATCTTCTCGATTGCCCAATCCACCCGCTCGTTGATCTCCTTTAAAGAGATCCCCAGGTTTTCAGGGCCGAAAGCCACATCTTCTCGCACCGTCTCTCCTATGATCTGACTGTCCGGGTCCTGAAAAACCATTCCCACGTTCTGTCTGACCTTGCGAGAATCGTTCGCGGAATCATAGCCATTGATTAGAATGGATCCGTCCGAAGGTTTCAGAAGACCGCTTATAATCCGGAGCAGGGTCGTTTTACCGCTTCCATTGGGTCCACAGATGAGGAGAAATTCACCTTTAGAGATAGCGAGATCAATTCCTCTCAAAGCATAGGTCCCATCGGGATAGCGGTGGTGGAGGTTTTGGATTTTGATCATATGAACTGCTAAACGAATATAACGAATGACAGCGAGTGAATCGAAAGTTCTTTGCATTCGTAAAATTCGTTATCATTCGAACTATTCGTTCATGTGTTGACGATTCAACATAGGCCTAACGGCACGGGCCAGAATGATGGCAACTGCGGCCTTCAGTGCATCTCCAATAAGAAAGGGAAACATCCCGATCATCCATGCCTTGTTCCACGACATTTTGGTGATCATCTTAAGCCATGGAACTCCAAGGCCGTAGACGGCGAGCGATCCGATGATGACCCCGATAACCCCTCCAATCATAGAGTAGCGGAATCGTTCGGAGATGAAACCAGTGATCCAGGCACAGAGAACAAATCCGAAGAGGTAACCTCCGGTTGGGCCCAATAGATGGGCCAGCCCTCCTTTGCCGCCATAAAAGACGGGCACGCCAATGGCTCCCACAAAGAGATAGAGGCCTGCGCTGGCGGTCCCCCAGCGGCTCCCTAGAAGAAGACCTGCAAGAAGGACAAAGAGGTTTGTCAGAACGATGGGAACAGGTCCGATCGGCACATGGATGTAGGCTCCTACGGCCATCAGACCTGCCATCAGGGAGGAAAGAACGATCCATCTCAGCTTTTCAACGGGCATAGAAAGCTCCTTGAACATTAATTGTTAACCTTTATATTAATAAAAGTTAACAAATTAAACGGGGCCTGTCAATGACCCATTGCAGAAGAATCCGGGGTTTGACGGGATAGGAGGATGGGTATATATTGAAAATTAACCAAGGTCACCCAGTTCGTATTGTAGAATTCCAACCAGAGTGATAGCGGTGGTCTCGGTTCTTAAAATTCGTTGGCCCAGTTTAACGGGTATGAATCCTTGGTTTTTGGCCAATGTCACTTCCTCTCCGGAAAATCCCCCTTCGGGCCCGGTCATAATGTAGACTCTTCCCGGGTGATTAGTCTTAAATCCCCCCTCCCCCTCTTTTCCAAAGGGGGGATGTAATGTGGAAAATCTTTTTAGGACATCTCTGAGGCTTTCACCCTCTTTCTCCCAGAGGAGGATCTTCAATCCTTCTTCACGGCAATATCCGAGCGCTTCTTCAATGGACCGATAATTCTCTATTTTGGGCACCCCTGCTCTTCTCGACTGCTGGACCGCCTTGATGGCAATTTCCTGCCAACGGTGAGCCTTCTTTTGTTTAGTCTCCCTCTCCTCCAGTGAAATAGACTTCTCGGACTTAAAAGGGACGATCGTTGAAACACCCAGCTCGGTTGCCTTCTGGATGATCAGTTCCATCCTCTCCTTTTCCGGGAGTGCTTGAAGAAGGATAATTTCAAGAGGTGATTCTGTGGGGGATTGAAAAGTTTCAAAGGTGAGAACAGAAGCCTTTTTTCCGGAGAGTCGAAGAACTCTCCCCCTGAAGTCCTTCCCTTCAGAATCGGTCAGGGTGAGGATGCTGCCCACACGGCCCCCCTGAAAGCGAAGGGCCTCCAGAGGAGGCCCTTCGAGGATCACTTCTTCCCCGATGACAACCTTTTGATCGAGAACGATTCTATCCATTGCAGGCAGCTTTCCCTCTCTTTTTCTTCTTCTCCTTGTTTTCCTCTCCGCCTCCCTCATACTCTTTGATCTTCTTTCCCAATTCCTGAAGTTTTCTGTCCACCAGGTCATTGACCGTTCCTTCTTTAAAACGTCCGTCCTCCAGCCGTTCGCCCGCCTCCACACCGGTGAGGATCGCAATTCCCTGATCGATGGTCTTCACCGGATAGACACAAAACTTCCCTTCCTGGACCGCCTGCACCACATCCTTTCTCAACATTAAATCATCGATATTGAGGTGAGGGATCATCACGCCCTGCTTTCCTGTTAAACCTTTTGCCTTGCAAACTTCAAAAAACCCTTCGATCTTCTCATTCACCCCGCCGATGGGTTGAACCTCTCCTTTCTGATTGACCGAACCCGTCACGGCAATATCCTGCCGGAGAGGAAGGCCGGAAAGGCTCGAAAGAAGTCCATAGAGTTCCGTGGAGGAGGCGCTGTCGCCTTCCACTCCGCTGTAAGACTGTTCAAAACAGATGCTGGCGCTCATGGTGATCGGTTTGTCCTGAGCATATCTGTCCCGGAGGTATCCCGAAAGGATATAGACCCCTTTATTATGGATGGGACCGCTCATCTCCACTTCCCTCTCGATATTAATAATGCCGGCCTTTCCCAGGGAGGTCTTGACGGTAATCCGTGAGGGTTTCCCGAAGGCGTAATCTCCCAGGTTATAGACAGAGAGGCCATTGACCTGTCCCGCGACCATTCCATCGGAATCAATCAGGATCGTCCCGTCATCAATCATCTCCTGAATCTTCTCCTCCACAAGATTCAAACGATAAGCCTTTTTCTCAATGGCCTTATCCACATGGGCCTCTTTGACCACCGGAGAACCGTTTTTCCCGGCCCAGTAGTTGGCCTCTCTCAGGAGATCGGCAATGAGGTGGAATCGTGTGGAGAGTTTTTTCTGCCTTCCTGCAATTCTCACCCCATGCTCCACAACCGCTGCCACACCCGTTCGATCAAAGGGCCTCAATTTTTCTTCATCGCAGACTTTCCGGATGAAGGAGGCGTACTGCCGGACTTTATCTTCATCCTTGCCGGTGACCGAATCGAAGTCCGCCTTGATCTTAAAAATCTTTTTAAAGTCATCGTCCATATTGAAAAGGAGGTGATAGAGATGGGTGTCGCCGATCATGATGACCTTCGTATTGCACTCGATGGGCTCCGGCTTGAGCGCAGTGGTGGCAAAGAAATAGAAGGGATCGAAAGTCTGAACCTCCATCACCTGATTCTTCAATGTCCGCTTCAAGGCGGGCCAGACCCCTGGTTCCACAAGGCCGTCCAGCGCATTGAAGACCAGATACCCGCCATTCGCCCTCAGAAATGACCCTGCTTTGATATGGGTGAAGTCGGTCTTCCAGACTCCGGAGCGATCAACTACTCTCTCGATCGTGCCGAAAAGGTTGCGGTAATTTGGCGTCATCTCCACGATGATGGGCGCCCCCTTGGTCTCAGAATTATCGACCAGGACATTGACCTGATATTCGGCGAATGTATCCGCCGGCTGAGGCAAAACCAACCCCGGAATGGGTGAAGGGGGAGACTCCTCTTTCTCCCTGAAACGATGAAAATTGGCCACAATATCCTCCTGGACCCCGTCCAGGTAGTGATGAATCTTTTCGTAATTAAACCTTTCCTTAATGTCTGTAATGGAGTCTTTGACGGCCGGAGAGATCATTTGCGTATCCAGAGCGGATAATTCATCCTTGATCTCCTTCTCCGATTTCCGGGTATCCTTAAAGATATCCTCCAATGCGTTGACCATCTCGGCCTGCTTTCCCTTAATTCTCTCGAGCTCCTCTCTGGAGAATTTATTCTCTTCCACCATCGTTTCTAACTGCTCAATGTTGACGGGATTCCCCTCCACCACCGGGAAAATACCCGGACGGGAATAGGGCCCCATCTGGATCTGAACGAGGGCGAAACCCTCCTTGTTCACCTTCTTTTCAAACTCCCGGAACATCTCTGCCTGCCTGTTCCGAAATCCCTCAACCAGCTCTTTCTTCTTATTGAGGTAGTTCTCGTTCTCAAAGATGAGGGGGACCTTCTTCTTCAAGGTTTCGATCAGGGTCTCCATCTCTTTTTTGAAACCATTTCCCTGCCCCGCTGGAAGGCTGAGCATATGGGGCATATCCGGGTTCTTGAAGTTGTTGACATAGCAGAGGTCATTGGGAATTTTCCCTTTTACATCCATCTCTTCAAAGACCGCTTTGATCGTAGTGAAGCGGCCTGTGCCTGCCAGTCCGGTCACAAAGATATTGTATCCGATGCTCTCGATTTCCAGACCAACCCGGATCGCCTCCAGGGCTCTTTCCTGACCGATGATCTCCTGACAGGGCTCAATCGCTTCGGTGGTTTCCATTGGGAATGAATTGGGATCGCACCGCCAGCGCAACTTCTCAACAGACACCTCTTCATAGGTCTTCTCCGTCATAATCCTTTTCCTCCTGGTTCAGATAACGGACTCTTTCGGGTTTATTTATAACAGATAACTGGAAAAGTCAACGCAGGTACAAGATGGGTTAAGAGTTATGAGTTGAGAGTTAAGAATTGAAAATTGGAAATGGCGAATTTAGATGCCTTCTTTGGCAAGCTCCTGGATCAGACTTTTTGCTTTTTCTGACACCCTTTTTGGAATCTTCACAATCACCTTCACATATTCATCTCCCCTGCCCTCTTTCTGAAAGTGGGGAAGACCAAGCCCTTTCAAACGCATCTTCGTATGGCTCTGGGTGCCCGGGGGAACCTTGATTTTTTTTGTCCCTTCAAGGGTGGGAACTTCAACGGAGTTTCCAAGAACGGCTTCTGAAAGGCTGACCTCTTTCTCCACAATAAGGTCATCCTCCTCCCGGGTAAAGATGGGGTGCTCCTGGATGGATATCTGCAGGTAGAGATCGCCCGGAGGCCCGCCTTTTTTCCCTTCCATTCCTTTCCCGGCGAGCCTCAGTTTCTTCCCTGCCGGTATTCCCTTCGGGATCTTTACGGAAACTTCTTCCACTTTGCCATCCTTGCGATAGGAAATCCTCTTCTCTCCGCCTGAAGCCGCCTCTTCAAGAGAGATCGTCAACTCATAAAGGACGTCTTCTCCCCTCTGGCCCATCCGGCCCATATCCTGGTAGCCGTATGAACCGCCGAAAATATCCCCGAAATCGACGCCGCCCCTTCCTCCTCCGAATTTGAACTCCCGCCGCCCCCTTCCGCCAAAGAGGCCCGAAAGAATCTCATCAAAATCGAATCCCCGGAAAATGTCCTCCTGGGTGAATCGCTGACGGAATCCATCGGCGCCAAAGGTATCGTACTGCTTTCGTTTCTCCTTGTCACTCAGAACCGCATAGGCCTCGTTGATCTCCTTGAAGCGTTCCTCTGCATCCTTCTTGTTCGGATTCCGGTCCGGATGGTATTTCATCGCCAGTTTCCGGTAAGCCCGCTTCATCTCTTCGTCACTGGCGTTCTTGCTGACACCTAAAATTTCATAATAATCTCTGTTCGCCATTATCCGTTACCCTCGGCCTCTAAATCGAACCGTCTGCTATAGACCTCCTGGATGACCCGATTGAGATATCCTTCCGGGTCGTCGATCGCTTCCTTCGTAATCACAAACTCCTTCCGGCCCATTCTGTCCCGGATCAGTTTCATCCCGTGCTCATAATCCTTTAACAGACGGAAGCAAACCATCTCTCCCTTCATATTTTCTTCGAGCGCCATTTCCGTTATTCGATCGACCGCTTCTCCGTCAAACTGGAGCCGGATTCCATTTCTCTGCTGGAAGTCTTTCTCAAACTCCTCGACCTGTCGCTGAACCTCCACCACCTCTTCAAAAACGGTGTTGACATCGTAACCCTTATTGACCATTCGGCGGGCGATCAGATCGATTCGGCTCTCCGGAAAGGCAATTCCGTAACGTTTGCGAAACTCCCCTTCCCTGTTCAGGATCGACTCCCTTAACTCCCTCTTCTCCCGTGAAAGAAGCTTCTCAAACTTGGCCAGCCTATCGGGATGCATGGGATCCTGGAGCAATCGTTCCAGCTCCTGTTCCGGATTTTTGACTACTTCGCGGGTGACAACGAATTGGCGAATATCGGTTGAGGGAAGTCGTTTCTCAAATTTGAGGAGCACTTTCTCCACGGCGCTGACCAGCCCCCTCGCTCCTGTTTTTTCCTCATAAGCCCTCACCGCTAACTCGTAAAGGGCATCCTCCTCAAACTGGATGTTGATTCCATAGGATTTGAAATCCTTCTTCTTCCCCAGAATGATGGGATTATTGGGATTCTTGAGGATCGCATAAAGATCCTCAATTTCAAGTCTCTCAAAGATGGCGGTTACCGGAAGCCTTCCGATGAATTCCGATTCAAACCCAAAGGCGATGAGGTCCTCAGCCTTCACCTGTTTTAGATATTCGGCTCTTTCATCCTTGGAACGGATCTCGGCCCCGAAACCGATCCCCTCCCGGTTGAGCCGTTTCTTCACCATCTCTTCCAGGCCGTTGAAGGCTCCGCTCATGATAAAGAGGATATGTTTCGTATTGATCGTCCGCTTCTCCTTTTTTCCGGTTCTCCGGTAATGTTCGATGGCCTCCAGCTGGGAGATGGGGTCATGGGGAACCTTGAGGTCCACCTCTGTCTCTTCCATCGGTTTCAGGAGCGCCCGCTGGACCCCTGTCCTTGAGACATCCGGGCCGATGGTATGGTTGGACGAGGCGATCTTGTCGATCTCATCGATATAAATGATCCCATACTGAGCCATCTCCATGTCTCCATCGGCCTCATAAACAAGATCCCGGACGAGATCCTCGACATCCCCTCCCACATAACCGGTCTCACTGAACTTCGTCGCATCCCCCTTGACAAAAGGAACGCCGATCTTCTTTGCGATCAATTTGATCAGATAGGTCTTGCCCACGCCGGTGGGCCCGACCATCAGGATATTGTTCTTAATATGGCCCACCCCTTCATACCGTGTTTTTCCCTGCGTGATCTCAGTGAACTTGATCCGTTTGAAGTGGGTGCAGATCTTGGTGGCCAGGATTTCCTTTGCCTCTTCCTGCCGGATGATATAGTCGTTGAGAAAGGCTTCCAATTCCTCGGGCTTCAGATCAAACTGGATCTTTTTCTTCTTCTCACCGGCCTCTTTCTCATCCTTCGAGACCTCTTCGGCCTGGGGCTTGGGAAAGAGCATGGGAACCACCAGCCGGATTCGGTCTCCATACTTCTTCCCTAAATACTCGTTGAGCTCCTTCTCTAATTCCTTCTGGTCCGGAATCTTTGAATCGGAATCTTTCATGAACACCAAACTCCTTTTCTTTTCGCAAGTTATAAGTATAACCTAAATTGAGCGATTTTTTCACCCTTCACAAGGGGGGTGGGGAGGCCGAAAAGCCTTTTAGAGCGATCACCTTTGATGGGTTGAATCAACCATGGGGATAGTTCAATGATCACCTGTTTGGTGAAAGCTTATGGTCAATTGCCCAAACTTTCAACGTATCGCATTCTAAAAGGGTTTGAGGCATCCCTGCCTCCTTTGTGAAATAGGGTGAATCGCTCAATTTAGATATAATATAACCCTTGTTGGCCTATTTTCAAGCCCTTTTCTGAAGAGAAAGGTCCAAGAGGTCGAGGGTTCAAGGATTCAAGTGATTTTAAAAAATTTTTATTTAATTTCTTACTGGAACCCTTGGCCCCTTGACCCCTTGAATCCTAATAGGAAAAAGCAGCTAATAAAATGAGGATCTTAAGCAGAAAAAAAGAGGATTAGACAAATTTGATGTTCTTTAAGCGGTCCCCTTCCCATAAAAACTGGCGTCTCTTTCTCTTTTGGCAGATCTTTCCCTCTTGAAAAACTGCCCCGACCAGAAGGGGAAGGGCGACTGTGGCGTCCATATAGACGGCGGCATAGGCCGATTCTTTCTCAATCTTTCCCCAGGACTTTGCCTCCTCAAAGGTGCAGCCTGAGAGGCCGCCCCATTTGGGGTCATCCGTGGTCACCTGAAAGGCAAACCGGTGGCCGCTTTCCTTCTTGAAAAGGAGTTCGCTCACAGGTCCTAATTGCTGAATATAATTCTTCGGAACGCCTCCTCCCACATAGATCGCTCCGGTGGTCTTAGCCATTCTTTTCAGCTGGGCAATTTCAAAGCTGTCCCGGATCTGGTCGAGGATCAGCCCTTCGGAAGAATTCTTCTTCCGGGCATGGAGAAAGGTCAGTCCGATGCCGATGGAACTGTCACTGAGCGCGGGAATAAAGACGGGAACGCCGCACCGGGAGGCTGTCTTCAGGATCGATTTGTCATCTTTGAGGCAATTACCCAAAACCTCCAGATAGCGCCTTGACGAGACGACCTTCTCCCCCACCTCTTCTGGAACCTCGGAGAGGAGGTTAATGACTTGATTAATCTCGTGATCATCCATCAAGGCATCATAGACCCGCACGATCCGGTGCCTTCGCAGGGCATCATCATCCCCCTCCACTGATCCGATATAATGCCGATATCCGAAGCTCTCAAAGAGGTCGTGGAAGATGTTGGCGCCCGTGGAGACGAGGACATCGATCAGCTTCATCTCGATCATATCGCGGATGACCTGCCGCATTCCGCCAGGAATCATCGCTCCTGACAACCCCATAAAGATGATGCAGGCGGGATCGCTCAACATCTTACGAAACACCTCAAAACATTTGAAAAGATTCCGGCTCTGGAAAGAGGTATGCTGGAAGGCCTGGATCAGATCGTAAAGACTCTGCGTCTTTTTCATATCGAGAGAGCGAACGGGATGGTGGAGAAAGGCCGATTTCCCTGTTTTTTTCATCGCTTAAACACCCTGTGGGGATGAAAGATTGCTGCGGAAATTAACAAATAAAAAAAGATAAGTCAAGGGAAAACACCAGGTAGAATTATGTGAGGGGAGACAGTTTTACCAGCTTCCGCCGCCACCTCCTCCGAAGCCGCCTCCGGAGGAACCTCCTCCTCCAAATCCTCCGCCTCCTCCGCCACCGCCGCTTCCTCTCGGTGCGGAGAACATGGCAGCACCGAGGCTTGAGGTCACGGTGTGAATGGAACGCGTAAAGCCAATGGGATGGAATGTCCTGAACCCTCCCGGAGACACATACCAGTTGGGCGGTTCCTGGTAAATCCCCTCGAATGCCTCTGCCCAGTTATCCGCCACATCGAGGGCAATGGCATAGGGTAAAAATTTAGAAAAGAGATCTTTACCTCCCATTCGTTCAAGTCTATCTTTCTCTGCACGACTCATAAATTCCTGAAACCCTAATATCGCCATATAGGCCAGGGTTCCTACCTTTGTCTTGGCAGGCATATGCCTGCCGAAGAAAAGGATGGGAAGGCCGGTCAATCCGCTTGCGATAAATCCCTTCCACATGGAAAAAGGAAAGAGAAAGGCAAGCACAAAGCCGCCAAATACGATGACGAGAAACCCCGTCAGGAAATAGAGATTCCTCACCTTCTCAGGGTTAATGAGAAAATATTTATTTTTGACGAGCTCCCCATAGAGGGTCTTCTTCAGGGGATTCAAATCCTTATAAAATTTATTCTTCAAACTTGAGACAGAGAGGCGAGCCGGGGCAAAGGAGAAGAGGCGGCTCATCAGTTCCGTCTCAAAAGAGCTGAAAGTCCCGTCAGGCTCTTTCACCTTTTTGAGATAGTAATCCGCCCTGTCAAAAATCAACCCCTCCTTTTTAACCTCCTCAATTTGGATATATCCCTTGACCGCAAGGCCTACCATCGTCGAGGTGATATCTCTGGGGTCCAGTTTTTCGTCAAGCAGAGTTCCCACCTCTGCGGGAGTGAGGAAACGGTTTTCAATCTTAGGGGGTTCATAGGTGACGGTGACAGCCTCTTTCACTCTTGGGTCCCTTCCCTTTCGATACCAGAGATTGAGCATAAAGAGGAATGAGGCGATGGGAAATAAAAATACCCAATTCTCTTGCAGGTTGATCATCCATAGAAATTTTTTCCATGAAGGAGGCGGTGAGATAAGCCCCTTGTCCCATCCAAAAGCAATGGTCAGGCCTTCGCCCGGGTTGAAACTTCTCTTGGTAAAAAATTTCCCGCCATTCTCGTAGGTCTCATGCTCGGCTTCCTCCTTCGAACCGGAGTGTCCTGCATGGCCTGCGGCCCATAAACTCTTGCTCTTCTCTTTTGTTGCCAGTGATACATCTGCGGAGGCATTTACGATATCGGCCTTCCAGTAATTTCCTGTCACATTCCAGTAGAGCTCATCATGATCGTTGAGGAAGAGGATGGCATTCTCCACTTCGTAGGTAATCACATAGGTCCGATGGCCGGAGACAAACCGTTTGGGATCGCCGATTTGGATATGGATGATTGCCCCCGTCTTCTTCACCTCGTATTTCCAAGACTTTCCAGATCCATCCGTAACAGACAAAATGGTGGTCGGTGTTGTGATACTCTTGCCGAACTCATCTCTGTATTTAAAAGGGATTTCTCGAAAGATCCCATGCCTGGGTCTATGAAACTTCACATCAATCGTCTCGCGAACGGTAAAGGACGAATCTTTCTGAATGGTGATGTCCGAGTGAAATTTCGTGATGGTGAAATACTGAGCCAACGCAGGAGAGGCAAACAGGATGAAGCTAAGGTTAAGGATGAGGGAAGACAGAATAGTTGACCAAAGTAATTTCATACACCTCTTCATTGATTTCCTTTATCGTTTACTGTTTTTCGTTGCCGCCTTTTGTCTCACGTCTTTCGTCCCTCGTCCCTCGCCTTTCGTTTTCTGCCCGCTGCCTTCTGCTTTCTGCCTTCTATATTCCGAATTCCGCAATCCGAATCCGGCAATCGACTAAAAGTTCACCTTCACCGGCTTCCTCTCCGTCTCAGGCGCTTCAAGCTGGAATAGCTCTGCCTGTTTAAAATTGAACTGCGATGCAATCACATTTGAAGGAAATGCTTCAATCAGGATGTTAAAGTCACGCACCACAGCATTGTAATATCTTCTTGCGTGCTCGACATTGTTCTCTAATTCCTGCAATTGGGTTTGAAGCTGCATGAAATTGGCATTGGCCTTCAGCTCGGGATAGGCTTCTGCAACGGCAAAAAGACTCTTGAGAGTATCCCGCAACATATTCTCCGCCTTCGCCATGTCCGCAGGGGAGTTGGCCTGCATGGCCATTGCTCTTGCCTGCGTGACCTTTTCAAAGACGGTCTTTTCATGGGAAGCATAACCCTTCACGGTCTCGACCAGATTGGGCACAAGATCATATCGTTTCTTGCATTGAACGTCGATATCGGACCAAGAAGATTTCACCGTATTCCTGAGCCGGATGAGTTTGTTGTAGATGGAGACCACTGCGATGACGATGAGGGCAATGATGATGAGAATAATGATGAAGGTCATTTTTCTCCTCCTTATTTGAGATTGAAGTGAAATGTATTGAATTTATGAATTATTTTCAAGCATTTTTTAACATAGAAGAAGGTGTGAAAAATCACATACCAAGAATCACTTTCGTTCCGGCCCAAAGGGTTGGGGGGATTGGAAAAGCTTTGGGGCGGACCCTCTTATATTAAACTACGTTGCCTAAATCTGGATCATATCGCTACCCAACCAAATACGAAGGTTACCCATAACATCTAGTGCCCCGCGTCCTAAAGGTTTTACAAGACCTCCCACCCTCTGGGCCGAGGCACAGCGGATCAATTTTTTCACAGCCTCTGAGGGATTGCCATTTTTGATCCTTTTCGGATCCCGGAGAGGACAGAGAGTGGTAATGATTTCAGTCTATTTTACTTTCTCCCCGCACAAGCAAGACACGGCCACGGATTCCCTCAACCCGCACGGGCTCTCCCTCTTCTACCGGAGGGGATCCCTCCATCAATTCGGCTTTCCAGAGTTCGCCATGGACCTGAATATACCCTGACGGGTCTAATCGTTCTTTAGCAACGCCTTTTTTGCCTATCATTTTTTGCAAGCTCCTTTCCTGGCTCCGGTCGTAGGCCCGCCAGACAAATGGAAAAAGAACGGCATCTTTGACCACCCACAAAAGCATAAAGCCCCAGAAAAACCATTGGGGGAGATCAACATAACGTCGAACCACCCATAAGATCACGGCTAACAAAGCCAGGCTGGGGATCTGGAAAAGCGTATACCTCAACACAATGCGAGATGACCAACCGACTCTCTTCATCCGTTTCAAAAACCATTTTTAGAGGGAATGAGACGATTCTATTTTAAACTTATTCTGATTGTTAAACTGTTTAGCCAAAGTAAGCACGAAATTGTATCACGGAGCTGAGCAAGCCGTTCGGAAAGGCTTCGAGGCGCACCTTTCGGATATTGGGCACACGCCTTTTTCCTGGCTGAAGAGGCTCGCTCAGACGTGATCGTTTGTTTCCCATTCAGTCCAAAGACCGCCATTCGAAGCCTTGGAGAGCGGCTTGCCCAGCTCCGACTCCGTGGAAACTTCTATTTGGCTAAACAGTTATCTGACCATTAAAATAACGCTCTGCCTTTTTGACCGCAGGCCAGAGGCCCAGGTTCATCGGGCCGAAGATGATCAGGCTTCTTCTAAGATGAAATGGATTGAAGATCCTTTTCGCCATCGAAGAAAGAGAATAGAAAGACCGGTTCACCTTCCAGAACCCTTCCTGAAGCTCTTCCACGGTCATCCTCTTCGGCTGAAAGACGACCGTTGCCATATCATACTTTGACCAGTTCTCCGTGAGGAGCCTTCCCTCCTGTTTTAACCTCTGATAGATCCGTGTCCCCGGAAATGGGGTTAAAATGGGAAGAAAAGCCCCTTCGATCCTGTTTCGGTCAGCAAATTCCAGGAATTCATCAAAGGCAGAAACATCGTCATAATCGTATCCAAAGACAAAGGAACCATAGACTCCAATGCCCGCATCGTGAAGCCTCTGGATCCCCTTCTGATACATTTTAACCCGATTAATTTTTTTCCCCATCATGTCGAGGTTTTCTTCGCGAAGGCTCTCAAAACCGATGAAGAGTCCGTGGCATCCGGCTTTCGCCATGAGAGAAAGGATCTCTTCATTCTCGGCAATATGGATCGGCCCCTGGCTGATCCATCGCAGCCGGTAGTTGGAGAGCATGGCCAGGAGCTCTCTCGCATAGGAGAGGTTTCCAACGATATTGTCATCGACAAAGAAGATATAGGCCTTCGATCGCTCCAGGGATTGAATCTCCTTTTCGACTTCGGAAATTGGCCTCATCCGGTAAGTTCTTCCATGGAGGGCGGTCACCGAACAGAACTCACAGTCATAAGGACAGCCCCGGGTGCTCTGAATCAGGTTATGAAAGAGGTAGCCCTTCCGGGGAAGGAGGTCCCTTTTCGGAATGGGAAGGCAACTCAGGTCCGTCCTCTCCTTTTGCCGGTAAAAAGGCTGCAGTCTCCCTGCTTCAGCATCTTCTAAAATCTCCGCCCAGGTCTCATCCGCTTCGCCAATCGCCACGCCATCTGAATGGCTTTTGGCCTCTTCGGGAACCCATGAGGCGTGGACCCCTCCGATCACCACTTTCTTTCCCCTCTGCCGGAATTGGTCGGCGATCTCATAGCCTCTGGGGGCCAAAGGTGTGATGGCGGTGATGGCAACGAGATCGACTTTCTGATTGAAATCAATTTCAGAAATGCTCTCATCGATGATGCTTATTTCGTGCCGGTCAGGGGTCAGGCCCGCGAGGAGGGAGGTGGAGAGGAGAGGAAATTTAAAAGCGATCACATCCCAGAAACTATCTTTGGGCCATCTGGGGATGATTAGGGCAATTTTCATCTACGCTTCTTTCCTTTCAAAAGCCTATCGATCGATCTCACCTCCACCCCTTCTGGAATATTCCACTGGAAGCTTTCTTCGGGCAGAGAAGGATTGACGGAAATCCCTTTGAGCTTGAGTTCGATGCGGGTCTCCTTGTCCACCAATTCAATCTGAATACAATTCGGGATTTCACTCCCTTCGCCCTTCTCCGAAGAGATTTTGATCTCGCCTGCCTTGGCCACCACATCCTCAAACTGGAAGAGCTCTCCGGTATAAGCTTTTTTCTGAGGCGGAATGAGGAGGAAGAATTCGCCGTTTCGGTAGAGGGCATCGAAAAGGCCCATTCCCAGGGGATGATAGCCGAGGAGCCGAAATTTATCAGGCTTCTGGTAGAGGAGAAATCCATTGAGGAGAAAGTTCATCTCTTCTCCATCTCTCACTGTCTCGATTCGGATTGAGGCTCTCGCCTGAAGCGATTCCGCAAGGGAAAAGATTTCAAGGAGTTTAACGATCGGATTTTCAAAGGGCGGCTTTTCGGGAGGGATGATCTCAATCTTCTTGGGACATCCCCAGAGGAGAAGCGACAAGAACAAAAGACAAAAAATATACAAATAAGTTTTTCGAACCATTTCAAAAGTTTCCTCTCTCAAATTTGCTCCAAATCGCTTCCGCTGTCAACTCTCCGGAAGCCACCACCGCGGCGATTCCTCCACCTGGCGATGTCCAGTGTCCGGTTAAAAAGAGATTCGGGATGGGGGTTGTCCGTTGGAGACGATGGATCCCGGATTGACCGGGAATTTGTGCCCATCCATAAGCAGCTCCTTGAAGATTCCCTGTCCATTTCTCAATCGTTTTTGGAGTCGCCTCCGCTCTGACCAGAATCCTCTTATTCAGGTCGGGAACGAAGACCGATGCCTTTAGGATGAGGTATTGGGAGAGGTCATCGATCACCTTTTGATCCCACCCCCCGCTGAAATGATACGGAGCCTTCATGCTCAGGCAGAGCGTACTTTTCCCTTCAGGCGCATGAGAGGGATTGACTCTGGATGGGGCAAGTAGGTAGAAAGGCGCTCCATTGGGAATCCGATTCTCATAAAGGGCCCGATACTCCTCTGAGAGCTGATCATCGGAAAAAACTTCATTATTTGAAACAGAAAGCTCCTCCAGACCCCCATTGATTCCAAGATAAAGGATAAAATAAGAGAGGGAGGGTTTCATCCCTTTCAGTTTTGACCGAAAGCCGCTCGGGATCTGATCTTCTCCGAGAAGGGTGAAGAAGGTTCTCTGGGCATCGATATTGGAAACAATCACCTTCCCTGTGAATTCTTGGCCGTCTTTGAGTCTGATGCCAATAGCCCTCCTATCTTCCATAATAATTTTTTCAACTTCTTTCTCCTGGAAAATCTTCCCGTTCATTTTCTCAAAAGCCGTTCCCATTTTAAGCGGAAGCTCTTCCACCCTTCCCTCCACACAGGAGACGCCATGGTTGAAATAAGACATTTCAATCCCTGCCATTCCCGCTACAGAGACCTCCTCCGGAGGAAGCAGTCCATAGGAACATCGAATCGAGAGGATCGTTTTCAGGAAAGGGTGGGAGAGGTGTTCGTTCAAAAGTTGTCCAAAGGTTTTATCTTTATATTTTGAGAGAAATGGATATTGCGACGAGAAGGAGGATGGATCAAACCAGTTGAGATTCGAAGGGATTTGAGAAAATTCGTCAAAGATCTTTCTCAGAACTTCATAGACTTGCGCAATCCCTTCCCTTTCATTTGAAAAAAGTTTTGAGAGGTTTTCGATGTGAGTTTCGAGTTGAGAGGACTGAACGATTTTTTGATCCGGGAAGTGATACTCCCTTGCCGGCTCAAGGTGAATGAAGCGGATTGGGTCATGAAGGTCCAACTTTTTTATAAGGTTCCAGATTCTCCCCCCCTCCTGACATTCGCCCAATGATTGGACAGAGAGGTCAAAAGAGAACCCCTCTTTCTCGAAAGAGGAACAACAGCCGCCCACCTTTTGGTTCTTCTCAACGATCAGGACTTTCAGGCCCTTTTGGGCCAAAAGGCAACCGCAGGTAAGCCCCGCCACTCCTGCTCCGATGATGATCACATCCAGGTCAGGCATGATGTCAGCAGTATAACACAACCCTTCACTTCTCGTCGAACCAGTCGGGTAGTCCCTCTATTAATCATTCATCCTTCGACACGCTCAGGACAAACGGTGATATTTTGAAACCATGCCACCTTTCCGCTCATGCTGAGCTTGTCGAAGCATGAAATCGATTTGAACAACAGCCCGCGAAGAGTTGACTTTTAAAAACAGATGATTTACGTCCCTTTCATGAGAATTGACCTGCAGTGCCAAATGGATGATCCTACAAAATATTTTTCATGGGAGGAAGGAACATGGAAGGATGGACTGAAGAAGAGATCAGAAATAGGGACCTGATGGCGCCCTGCGGATTATACTGTGGCGCCTGTGGTGTTTACATTGCGACAAGGGATAAAAATGAGAAATTCAGGGCGGCGATGGGCAACCTCTACGGAACCAAACCCAAAGAGACAGAATGTCTCGGCTGTATGCAGCCTGACCCGCCAGAAAAGCTCTATGGCTTTTGCAAGGGATGCAAGATTAGAAATTGCGTAAGATCGAAAGGCTTTTACTCCTGCCATCAATGCAAGGAATGGCCATGCAGTTTAATAGAGAATTTTGGTTTTTCAACCGGCATACGGGTCATGAAAAGAGCGATTCCTTTATGGAGAGACAAAGTGGCTGAATTCGGTGATGAGAAGGGCGGCATTAAATGGGCCCGCTCAGAATGTGAACGCTATCACTGCCCATCATGCGGTCAACCCCTTTTCAGAGGAGCTCAAAACTGCCGGGCCTGCAAAAAACCGGTCGCCGACAAACTGGACGGATCGTTGTGAAATTGTTTTGAGTGAAACTATTTAAATCATCTCCTTGCTTTTGAGCCTGAATTGGGGTAAAATGAATTAAACAATAAAGTTGTGGAGAGCCTTTTAGGCTTATAGCGTTTGCCCGCGAGAACTCTAAACGACTTCTTTGCGGGCTTTTTATTGGGAAGAAATCCAAAATAGGGAGATGATTATGAACATTTATGTGGGAAATTTATCTTCGAATGTAACGGAAGAGAGTATCCGGAAGGCTTTTGAGTCCTTTGGCCAAGTGACCTCATCAAAAATTATCAAAGACAAGTATACCGGCGACTCCCGAGGATTTGCTTTTGTCGAAATGCCTGTTCAGGCTCAGGCTCAAGAGGCGGTTAGGAGTCTTAACGGCAAGGAACTTCTCGGCCAACCAATAAGCGTGAATGAGGCACGTCCTCGCAATGATCAGGGCCGCGCAAATCGTTATTAATCCCGTTTCCATAGAAAAAAACATCGGCCGATATGACGCAGAAAAGAAGGTCTATCCAGGGGCCCTCTACCAATGCACAAATAATAATGGAGGAAATATGAACAGGAAAGTTTATGTGGCCAACCTCCCTTCGCAGCCCTGTGAACCAGAACTCAAAGCCCTTTTCTCTAAGGCTGGAAGTGTCATGTCCCTCAAGATTGTTGAGGACAGGCAAACCGGCCAGCCCAGGGGGATTGCCTTTGTGGAGATGTCCACTCAATGGGAAGCCCGTAGAGCGGTGTCGATGCTGAACCGTACAGTTTTTATGGGGAAGAATTTGTTGGTAAAAGAGGCAACGGAAAAACGTGGCTTCCGGGGAAGTCGATAGGACTTTAACAACTCAAATCATCAGAATAGAAAGGGAGGTTTTATGAATAAAGACAGGCTTGAATGGATTATGTCAGGGTTAAACCAGTATGCCTTAACTAAGGATGAAGACAAATTTGTCAAATCCGCAGTGGAGCATTTCGATCAACATCGGCTGTTAACAGCACAGGCGGAACAAAGAATAGAAACCCTTTACAAAGAAAAGTCAAGATTTATACCCAATAAAAGATCTTCCAGTTATTTTGCTTTTGCGGAAGCGAGCCCCAAAAAAACCAGGCCCCGAAGACCGCGCACAAAAATCGGAGTTTAGGGTGCCGTGTCTACACTATTCACAAAAGCGAACTCCAATAGCCGCCCGCTTTCCACTTTTTGACACTAACTTGGGCGATCGGGTTTCTACCGGTTTGTAAAGAGTGTACAGGCTGTCGCCCAGATCGATTTCATGCTTCGACAAGCCTGTCCTCAGCCCTGCGTTTCGCAGGATTCCTCCTTTGACAAGATCAGGATGAACGGCGGTCGAAGGGCAAAAGGTTGGTTTGGGCGACAGCCCGTGCAGACGCGACACCAACGCTAATTTTCTTCCACTACTCTGGGACCAAACCCCAAGACTCCATGCCTGTTCTCCTCCTATTGGTCAAGAAATGATGGCAGAAGAAACCGGACAGAATAAAAACCCATTTCCTTTTGTCTAACCATCTAAAAGGCTACAATAATTCTAAGTCAAATGTTCTTAGGTTCATGACTTTTACTGAATGTAAAAAAGGAGGGGGGCCCATGAAAACGCTGACGTGGATGGCGCTGACAGCGATGCTCATTCTTCTGCCGGCTTTTTCTTACCCGGCAAACCTTGGACATTTGCGTATTAGTCTTATAGAAGGGGATGTTCAGGTTAATACAGAGGATACCGAGGATTGGGCCCCTGCATCCATCAACATGCCATTGAAGGATGGGGATCGGATATGGGTCCCTCAAGGGAGCAGGGCTGAACTTCAGTTAAGAGATGGAACCGCCCTCCGACTTGACGAAAAGACCGCCCTCGACATTCTCACCCTCGAACAGGATTCCTATCAGTTCTATCTCCCGGAAGGTCGGGTTTATGCCAATTTCAGGGGATTAAGAGGAAGCTTCCTCCAGATTGACACACTGATGTCTCCTGGGTTCCTCTGGCGCCCAGAGAGATCTACTACGGTTACGGATATTATGGCCCTCACAGCGTCAATATCACGAATATCAACATAAACACGATCAATGTCGGAAAAGTAGTCTATAGGAATGTTCATGTTCATAATGCCGTAACGGGAATTAAGGCTTCGGGTTCAGGCTTAACATCCTGGGATTTAAATTATGCAAAACGTTTAAAACAAATGGAAATATTCGACCCGCCATTTGAGCAACTATTAAGTAAAGCCGATCGTATTTCCTTTTCTTTCGACTGACCCAGAATTACATTCAAATCACAACTGGGATCAAGATTCACCGTGCCAATCGTGGGAGGAATCACCCCATGATAAAGGCTTAATGCAACGCCGCAGGCTCTCACGCCGCCCGAACCATCAAATTCCCCGATCATCGATTTGAGGCTGCTCACGAAAATTTCTTTTGTCCTCTCTCCAAAAACCTTTCGGATCGCTGAGGCCTCTGCCCGATCCAGTTCCGGAGTGGAATTTGCCCCCGCGGAAATATAATCGACTATGGCAGGCTCTTCTGCAGCCATGGACATCGCCCTGGCAATTGAATCTCCATTCAGGTCATATCGAAGAACCCCGTCTGTGCTTCCCGAAAGACCCACTCCTCCTATCTCTGCATATATCCTTGCTCCCCTTTTCTCTGCATGCTCCAATGTCTCTAAAACGATGATCCCGCTTCCCTCACCCAGAACAATCCCATTCCGATCTCTACCAAAAGGCATCACCCCTTCGGATCCCTTTCCCTTCCCAGGCGATAAGGCTCCCAGCATGGAATAGACATGATAGAGAGGCTCGCTCAATTCATCCCCCCCTCCCGCAAGGATAACCTCTGCCCTTCCCTCTTTTAACAGATGATAGGCATAGGCCATTGCCATCTCTGTGGAGGTTTCTTTATGGGAAAAGGTGATGTTGACTCCTTTGATTCCATGTTCAATTGCACAATGGCTTGTAATCGCATTGGGCACAGCGGTCTGAAAAAGAAGGGGTTGTCCCCCAACAGGTCCCTCCTTTAAGAGAGCACGGAAAAACTGGTCAACCGTATCCGAACTCCCAAGCCCGGTGCCGATCGAAATCCCCAACTGATGGGGATCCTCCTTCCCTAAATCGAGGCCCGAATCATCGAGGGCGAGCTTTACTGCCGAAACCATGATCTTTCCAATCCGGTCCATCCTCCTGAGATTTGCGGGTTTAATGAAGATTTTAAAATCGATTTCAGGAAGTTGTCCTCCCAATTTTGAACGGTAGGAACTCACATCAAACCTTCGGACCGGTTTGATCCCCGAAGTTCCCAGAAGGCAGTTTTCCCAGAACGCCTCTCGACCCACCCCGATAGCAGAGACCATTCCCAGACCGGTAACGACGACGCGGCGCCCCTTCGGGGAGTTCGGAGTTTGGATTTCGGATTTCGGATTTTTATTCCGCATTCCGCACTCCGCATTCCGCATTTGAAATGTATTTCCCAAACACCAAACAGACATTATTTCCACCGAAGGCAAAGGAGTTTGAAATGGCGACTCGAACATCCTTTTTCATCGAACGATTCGGCGTATAGTTGAGATCGCAATGGGGATCAGGCACTTCATAGTGAATCGTGGGAGGGATGACTCCGTTTTTTATTGTCAGAACCGTTGCCACTGCTTCGATCCCCCCCGCTGAGCCCAGACAGTGTCCCACCATCGACTTGATCCCGCTGATGGGAACCTCCTTTGCTCTTTCTCCGAACACCCTCTTGATACCTCTCGTCTCAGCGATGTCATTGAAAGGCGTGGCCGTGCCATGGGCATTGATCGTATCGACTTCTTCCGGTGAGACTCCAGCATGAGATAATGCGCCTCTTATCACCCTTTCCACACCCTCTCCATTGGGTTCAGGTGCCGTGAGATGATAGGCGTCGGCGCAGATCCCGTATCCTAAAAACTCAGCGTGGATCAAAGCATCCCTTCTCAGGGCATGTCCTAATTCTTCCAGAATGAGAATGCCTGCTCCTTCGCCGATGATCAGTCCCTGCCTCCTTTTATCAAAGGGCCTGCAACCTTCGGGATCGACCAACTTCAGACTGCTGAATCCGCTGTAGGAGACCTCGCAAAGGGAGTCGCTTCCACCCGTCACCACCGCATCGGCCAGGCCCATTTGAATCAGGTCGTAGGCCACACCAATCGAAGCAGAGCTTGAAGAACAGACCGTTGCGGTGGTCGTCCGGGGACCTTTCAGCCCTGATTCAATGGCGATGAGGTCGGTGGTGGTGGCGAGGGAATAAGAGATGAGAAGGGAAGGGGAAGGCCTCCCCTTTCCCTGATAAAAATCCCTGAAATACTTTTCAACCGAGAGGATCCCTCCTGATCCTGCTCCTAATACAACTCCTGCTCTTTCTTTATTGACCGGATTCTGATCAAAGCGGGCTGTTCCCCAGGCTTCCCTGAAGGCAACTAATCCAAACTGGTCACATCGGGAAAGTCTTCGAGCCTCCTTTTTCCAGAAGTGGGCCCCAAGGTCCAACCCAACGACCTCGCAGGCAATCCTTGTCCGATAGGGAGAAGCATCGAAGACCGTAATTTCCTTTGCCCCATCTTTTCCCTCGACGAGGGAATTCCAGAATTCAGGGACACTGTTCCCCACCGCACTTACAACCCCCATGCCTGTGACGACAACCCTCTTTCTCATTTGATCTCTGTGACCTTCACATCTTTTGGAAGTCGAATCTCAAAATCAGAATCGGCAAGCCCCATATTCACCCTCATATTGGAGTATCGGAGGGTTGTTGTATCTCCGTTCTTTTCAACCATCTCCATCCCTGTAATGATCCAGTCCTTCTTTGAGATCCACATCCTCGTCTTAACAAATAGTGGATCTTTCACTTTCGGAAAAACCTCCAGTGCCAGAACGGTCTCCCGGTCCTCCACAATCCTCCACTGAGCCAGTTTCTCCTGAAAAGGGTCTTTTGAGAAGAGCAGATATTTTTCAACAACAGGGTTCCCCTGAACCTGGTAGCGTTCCGCCATCTTTTCTTCCTTGAAGTAGAGAAGGAAGGTCTTGCCATCGTAAACCATCTGGCTTGTTTCGGGATGAAAGAATTCGATAGAGATCCTGTCCGGTTTCTTAAATCGAATTCTTCCTTTTGAGATCGCCTTCTCTTTAAGCAAGGATATCTTCTTCTCCTGGAGGAGGTCGGCGGAAAAGTCCTTTATCTTTTCACGGGACTCCCTTATCCGTTGCACAACCTCATCAACTGTCAGAGGCTGGGCTTCAATGGAAGCGAAAGGTAGGAAAAGAAAAAGGACAAAAATTAAAAGGATGAACCTTTTCATAATAAGTTATCCATTAAAGATGGGCGCATAAAATGTCAACATCACCCTTCGACAAGCTCAGGGTGACCGGTCTAACCTATTGACATTCCGTTCGTGCTGAGCCCTTCGACTCACCGTTCGCCCTGAGGCTCTCGAAGGGTGAACTGTTCCTCAGGGCAGGTTTGTCGAAGCATGTACGGAACTCGGAAAACGACTTTTTACGAATCCGTTTTAAACGCTAATACGGTTTTGCTCACTCCAGGCAGAAGGAATCCCTTTCCGCTAATGTGGAATAGGGCTTCGGAGAGATTCCCAAAGATAGATGAAGCGATTTTCTTTCCCGGTTCTTTTGGAAGCGTATATCCGCCGATGAAGTGCTGGCATTCCTTAAATCCTGTCTTTTCCAGGCATTGCTGGATCATTTCGGGTGAAAAGTCAGATAGATGAGCGGGCAGGTCATAGAGGCGATTCTCGATGCCAAAGAAACGTAGAAGGTTCTTGATCGGCGTGGTATGGGGATACCTTAGCAAGAGAAGTCCCCCGGGTTTAAGAATTCGATAACACTCTTTCAGAAAGGCCATGGGATCGGGGAGATGTTCAATCACATAGAAGCCGCTCACCACATCGAAATCGCTTTCCGGAAAACCAACCTTCTCCAGCGGCCCAAGATGGAGGGTGAGACCCAGGACATCTTTTGCATAATCCATAGCTTTTCGAGAAATCTCCACACCCACGACCTCCCATCCCCCCCCCCTCATCTCCGAAAGAAAAAACCCAAAACCAGAGCCCACATCCAACAGCTTGCCTCTCTTTTTGTAACGCTCTATAAGATTGGCCGCCTTCTGGAAAATCGACTCCATCATCCTCTGCCAAGCCTCTACCGAAGATTCGCCCTCCGGAAGGTAGTCCTGATAGAATTGGAGAAGGGCATCACCGGTTGGCCGCGGGTTGACGTAGATGAATCGACACGAAGAACATTTCACCATTTGAAATTGACCTTCACGATGTAGCAGGACCTTGCCCCGATCTCCGCAGAAAGGACAATTGATTTCCTCCATTTCAATATCTATTTCATTCTTCATCCGCTATTCTACGCCAGTGGACTCAATCCACATCTCCACGGTTCGGGTAGAAAGGGCCCAATGTTTCAGCATGGACTCTTTCAAAAAGTTTCGACATTCCTCCAGAGTGTAGGAGGATCGTACCGATTCCAAAAATCCTTCCCTTGCCTTGTGATGGCTTTTAAAAAAGAGTTTCCACAGGACATTAAAGCCCCAGATCAGGAAGGGCGATGAATCCCTGTGAAAATCGACGATAACAAAGCCCCCTCCCTCTTTCAAGACGCGGGCCGCCTCATTGAAGAATGTAACGGGCTGGTCTAAATGGTGAAGCGTGTTGATGCAGAGCAAAAGATCGAGGGAATGATCTTCGCAGGGAAGCGAGTAAGCAGATCCCACCTGAAAATCAATTCCATCTCTTAAGCCCGCTTCCATACTATTTTTTCTGGCAATTTCGACCATGACCGGAGAAAGATCGATTGCTTTAAACTGGACATCCGGGAGCGCTTTCGACAAAAAAATAGGGAATGTTCCGGGACCAGTTCCGACATCGAGCGCCCTTCCCTTTTCGATTCCCTTTGCTTTTATCCGGCTGAGCACCCTCTGGCAGGGAATCCTCATGTGCCGCTTAGCCATAAGGCTGTAATATTCCGCCAACTCCCGATCTTCAATCACCCCAGATTCTGAGATTCGTTCTTTCATCAGAATAACCATAAACCAGCCACCCCAAAATCGCAATGTGAACCTTTTCCTCTCCTTTAATGACGATACAACCTCATTTGTTTCTTTCGGCTTTTGTGTGGGTGCGTTCCCCCTCATAACTCCCCCATCCCCCTCTTAAGATAAGAGGGGGCGTTAAGAAGCCGGAAGAACCTAAAAAAAGGCCCTATGCTCTTGTGAGACATAGGGCCCCGGATTTTTCCTATGAGATTGTTATTTCTTTTTTTCTTTTGAGGGTTTTTCCTTTTGTTTTTCTTTTTCTTCCTTTTTGACCTTTTTCTCTTTTCCTTTTTCCTCGGCTTTCTTTTCTTTCTTCTTAGGGGTCACTTTTCCGAGGACCTCTTTTGCCTTGTCGACGGTCGACTTCTTCTTCTCTTCCACCGGAGAATAAGAGATCAGTTCCACGAGAGAGAGGGGGGCCCCATCTCCCTGACGCCATCCCATTTTATAGATCCGGGTGTACCCGCCTTCCCGCCCTTTCATCTTGGGGGTGATCTCGTCAAAGAGTTTCTTCACAATGGTCTCATTGCGAAGACGGGCAAAGGCTAGTCTTCGGGCATGGAGGGTATTCTTTTTTGCGAGGGTGATGATCTTATCCGCCAAGATTCGAAGCTCCTTGCCCTTTGCAAGGGTGGTTCTGATCCGCTCATGCTGAATAAGCGAAACCAGCATGTTTCTGAACATCAGCTCCCGGTGTTGGGTATGTCGACTTAATTTTCTTCCTGCAACTCGATGCCTCATCCTTTTCTCCTATTCCGTTGCCTCTGATTCGATCTCCTCTTTTCTCTCTGCATTCTTGTGAGGCCAACTGTCTATCTTCATCCCCAGGCCGAGTCCCATCTCCAGCAAAATCTCTTTGATCTCATTGAGGGATTTTCTGCCAAAGTTTTTTGTTGCGAGAATCTCCGCTTCCGTCTTCTGGACGAGATCTCCGATGAGCCTGATGTCGGCATGCTTCAAACAGTTGGCCGATCGGACAGAAAGCTCTAATTCATCCACACTCCGGAAGAGATTTTCATTCAATTTATCCATGTCTCCCTGATGCTCTTGAACCGTGATCTCCTCTTCTTCACCTTCCTCAAACGTGACGAAGATCGAGAGTTGATCCTTCAATATCTTGGCGGCATGGGCAACGGCTTCCTCCGGGTTAAGGCTTCCGTCCGTCCATAACTCGAGGGTCAATTTGTCATAATCGGTGATCTGGCCCACCCTTGCGTTGGTCACCGTATAGTTGACCTTCTTAATGGGAGAGAAGATGGCATCCATGGGGATGGTCCCGATGGGTTGATTTTCATCCCTGTTTCGCTCTGCCGGGACATAACCCCTGCCCACCTTGACCGTCATCTCCATCGAGAGCTTGCCGTCCCTGGAGAGCGTGGCGATGGGGTGATCGGGGTTGAGAATTTCCACGGCATCGCCTGTAAGGATATCGCCTGCCTTTAAGACATGGGGGCCTTCTGTCTTGACGCGAATCGTCTTCGGGCCCTCCGTATGGAGCTTCAGCCTCACTTCTTTGAGATTTAAAATAATCTCTGTGACATCCTCTTTCACGCCGGGGATTGCTGAAAATTCATGGAGCACGCCGTCAATCTTAACCGATGTGAGAGCCGCCCCCTGCAGGGATGAGAGGAGAATCCGCCGGAGAGAGTTTCCAATCGTAATGCCGAAACCCCTCTCAAAAGGCTCAGCCGTGAATTTCCCGTAGAAGGGGGTTAAGGTTTCTTTCTCCGCTTCCAACTTCTTCGGTCGAATGAGATCTTTCCAACTTTTTTGAACCATATCGCCTCCCTTTTCTTAAAGGGTTGATAGAGAGTTACTTTGAGTACAACTCGACGATCAATTTCTCCTGAATGGGAAGAGTGATGTCCTCCCGCACAGGCAGGGCCTTGATGCTCCCCTTCATTTGTTCTTTTTCCAATTCCAACCATTGAGGGACGCCCCGCCTGGCCACCCCTTCCAGAGACTCCTGGATACGGACAACCTTCTTGCTCTTTTCACGCACCGAGATGACATCTCCCGGCTTCAGCAAAAAGGAGGGTATGTTAACTTTGGACTGATTGACCATGAAGTGGTTGTGTCGCACCAGCTGACGGGCTTCATTTCTGGAATTGGCAAACCCGAGCCGATAGACCGCATTGTCCAGACGACGTTCCAGAAGCTGGAGGAGAACTTCTCCGGTAATCCCTTTGCGCCGATCCGCTTCTTTGAAAGTATTACGGAACTGGTTCTCCAGGAGACCATACAATCTTTTCACCTTCTGTTTTTCCCTTAACTGGACCCCATAGTCTGAAGTCTTTTTTCGGCTCTGACCATGTTGCCCCGGCGGAGAGCTCCTCCGGTCGAACGCACACTTCTCCGTGTAACACCTCTCCCCCTTGAGAAAGAGCTTGACGTTCTCTCTCCGGCAGAGTCTACAAACCGATCTCGTGTATCTTGCCAATGCGTTCCCTCCTCATTTAATTTCATTAAATTTGATTGCACAGATTTAAATATAGATTACACCGACCCTCTTTTCGTTTTATACCCTTCTCCGTTTGGGAGGACGGCATCCGTTATGGGGAATGGGGGTGACATCTTTGATCATGTGGACTTTGAGACCCGTTGCCTGAAGCGACCGGAGAGCGGATTCCCTTCCGGCCCCCGGACCCTTGACATAGACATCGATGGTCCGTACGCCATGCTCCATCGCCTTTTTTGCGGCATCCTCCGCGGCCATTTGGGCTGCAAAAGGAGTGCTCTTCCGGGAACCCTTGAAGCCCTGGATCCCTGCGCTCGACCAGCAGATGACTTTTCCCTCATGATCGGTGATGGTGATGATAGTGTTGTTAAACGTCGCCTGAATATGGGCAATGCCTGCCTGAATATTCTTCTTGATTTTTTTCCTCTTTGTCCCTGGCCCTGTGGCCATATGTCCTCCTTGCTATTCCTTTTCTTTTTTCTTTCCGACAATGGCTCGGCGAGGTCCTTTTCTCGTCCTTGCATTGGTATGGGTTCTCTGGCCATGAACGGGAAGGGAGCGGCGATGGCGAAGTCCCCTATAGGAACCGATATCCATCAAACGCTTGATATGGGTTGCCACTTCCCTTCGGAGGTCCCCCTCGACCCTCAGTTCCTGGTCGATGACATCCCGGAGATGGATGACCTCCGATTCGGTCAATTTATTGACCTTGATGTCACGGTCCACATTGGCCTTTTGGAGAATCTTATTGGCCAATGGCTTTCCAATTCCATAGATGTAAGTGAGAGCGATCTCCACCCGTTTATCCTTTGGAAGATCAACCCCTGCAATACGCGCCATAGTGAGCTCCTTTGTCGCTGTTTGAGGATCGAGGATCGCTATGTTTGAGGCGCAAGGCAAAAAGGTTTTTGGCCCCAAACCTCAAGTCCCGTCTTTGACGGGACGCTCCTCTCTCCTTTAACTTTATTTACCCTTGTCTCTGTTTATGTTTGGGGTTTTCACAGATGACCCGGACCACCCGCTTTCGCTTCACGATCTTACACTTATCGCAAATCTTTTTAACAGAAGCCCTGACTTTCACGATATTTACCTGCCTTGAAGAGATTAAACTTAAACTTTCAAATCCCCCCTTTGGAGACTGTATCACAATTGGGTGAGGGGGATTTCTTATTTCTCCCGGAATACGATTCTTCCACGGGCGAGGTCATAGGGTGAGAGTTCCACCGTCACTTTATCCCCGGGAAGGATTTTGATGAAATGCATTCTCATCTTTCCGGAAATATGGGCCAGCACCTTATGCCCGTTTTCCAGCTCTACTCGGAACATGGCGTTCGGAAGGGTTTCTAAAACCTTTCCTTCAACTTGGATCGCCTCTTCCTTTGGCATCGATTGACTCCGCTTGCCTCCTCAAATAGGTTTCGCGTCCAGGACGCGAATGATCTGCTCAAAAATTTGATTCTGTCCACCCATCCCCCGGATCGAACGAAGGAGTTTCTTATTCTGATAATGCTGGATGAGAGGAGCAGTCTGTTTCTTATATTCCTTGAGTCGGGTTCGAATCGTCTCTTCCCTATCGTCCTCTCTCTGGTAAAGGGATCCGCCACAACGGTCACAGACGCCTTCCTTCTGGGGGGGATGAAAGAGGTTGTGGAACATCCCTCCGCAGTTTTTGCAGGTCCTGCGGCCGGTCAGCCGCCGTACCAGTTCCTCGGGATCGACCTCAATGTTGATGACATGGTCCACCGCTTTTTCGATTTTGACGAGGATGGCCTGAAGGGCCTCGGCCTGAGGGGTTGTTCTCGGAAATCCATCGAGGATAAAACCGGTCTTGCAATCCGGCGTCCTCAACCGTTCGTCAATGATACCGATCACCACTTCATCCGGAACAAGCTCGCCCCTGTCCATAAAAGCCTTGGCCTGTTTCCCCAAAGACGTCCCTTCCCTCACGGCGGCCCTAAGGATATCCCCCGTGGAAATTTGAGGGAGATGATAACGTTCCACGATCATCTGTGCCTGGGTGCCTTTTCCCGCCCCCGGAGGACCCAAGAGAATTAAGTTCATCCAGCGTCACCGACCACTTAAGGATCAATGCAAAATGCAAATTTAACATTGCAAATTGTAAAGTTTTTGACCCTCTCTTTAAAATGATCCATTTTCATTTTTCAATTTCCAATTTGCAATGATTTTTATTTATCCTCTTCTGCCTTTCAATTTGCCCTTCCTCATCAATCCCTCATAATGTCTGGTCAACATATGAGCCTCAATCTGCTGAACCGTGTCCAGAGCCACTCCCACGACAATGAGGAGGGCTGTTCCTCCGAAATAGAAGGGGACGTTGAACCTCCCGACCAGAATGGTGGGCAGTACACAGACCGCCGAAACATAGAGGGCTCCTCCAAGGGTGATGCGGGTGAGGACCTTGTCGATATACTCAGCTGTCTTCTGACCGGGCCGGATGCCCGGGATATATCCCCCAAATTTCTTCATGTTGTCGGCCACATCGTTCGGGTTGAAGGTGACCGCCGTATAGAAGAAACAGAAGAAGATGATGAAACCCACATAGAGAAGATTATAGAGGATCGCATCGGGGCCGAGACTGTTGAGGATCGACTGGATCCAGGGATAAGTCTCCATCAAGGCCTTCGGCACAAAGCTGGCGATCGTCAGAGGAAACATCAGAATGGATGAGGCGAAGATGGCAGGAATGACCCCCGCAGTGTTTAACTTGAGCGGGAGATGGGTGCTCTGTCCTCCGTAGACTTTCCTTCCCACAATCCGTTTGGCATATTGAACAGGAAGCCTCCTCTGGCTCGTCTCGGCAAAGATGATCGCCGCAATGACGGCCACCATCAGGACGATCAAGAAGAGAATGGTGAAGATGTTTAACTGCCCCACTCGAAACAGTTCATAGGTGCCTGCAATGGCGTTTGGCAGTCTTGCCACGATACCCGAAAAGATGATGAGGGAGATGCCGTTTCCGATTCCCCTCTCCGTAATCTGTTCGCCCAGCCACATGATGAAGGCGGTGCCCGCGGTCAGGGTGATCACGGTCATAATCCGGAAGGACCATCCCGGATTGAGAACGATCATCTCACCGGCGGCCCCTGTCATATTCTCCAGGCCAACCGCGATCCCGAATCCCTGGATCATGCTGAGAACCACTGTTCCATAACGGGTATATTGAATGATCTTCTTCCGTCCGATCTCTCCTTCCTTCTGGAGCTGAGCCAGATAGGGAATGACGACGGTGAGAAGCTGGAGGATGATCGAAGCGCTGATATAGGGCATGATGCCCAGGGCAAAGACAGAAAGCCTTTCCAGGGCTCCTCCCGAGAACATATCGATGAGGCTGAAGAGGGTTCCCTTCGCATGGGCGAAGAAGGAGGCGAGAGCATCTCCATTGATCCCGGGAGTAGGGATGTGGACCCCGACCCGATAGATGGCCAGAAGGAGAAGGGTCATCAGGATCCTTCGTTTCAGCTCAGGGATCTTAAAAATATTCTGGGCGCCTGAAATCATGAACCGATGACCTCCACCCTCCCTGAGGCCATCTCCACTTTTGTGAGCGCCGCCTGGCTCACCCGATGAACACGGATGGTCATGGGATGCTGGAGTTCCCCGTCGGAGAGAAGTTTGATGAGCTCTCCTTTTTTACACAGACCGGATGCGGACAGGAGATCGGGATCAACCACTGCATCCTTCTCGAAACGATTGAGATCTCGAAGATGGATGATGGTCACCTTTTCCCTGAAAGGGTTCCGGAATCCTCTTTTAGGAAGCCGTCTCTGAAGGGGCATCTGGCCTCCCTCAAATCCTGCCTTTGTCCCCCTGCCGGCACGGGCATTCTGGCCCTTGTGTCCCTTGCAGGCCGTCTTTCCGTGGCCGGACCCTGTTCCCCTTCCCACTCGCTTTCTCTTCTTTCTTGATCCCTCCGGTGGCTTAAGCTCTTCGAGAATCATCACGCTTTCCTTTCCCTCATTCGATCACTTCGACCAGATGGGACACATGGTTAATCATCCCCCGGATCCCAGGATGATCCGGGAGGGTGAGGGTTTGATTCAACCGTCTAAAACCGAGCGCCTTAATGATCTTCTTCTGACCTTCAGGCCGTCCGATCGCACTTTTTTTCCACCTGACCGTCACCTTCTTGTCCATCCCATTTTCCATCTTCTTCATCAGCGCGTCCTCAGTTCCCGATCTCTTTTTCAGCCCTCTTTTGAAGCACCTCTTCCGGATATTTCAATTGATGGATGGCCTGAAGGGTCGCCTTGATGAGGTTGTAAGGATTGTTTGATCCCAGAGATTTGGTCAGAATGTTTTCAATCCCTGCGGACTCGGCAATGGCTCTCACCACCGCCCCGGCAATCACCCCTGTTCCTTCAGAGGCCGGCTTCATCAGGATCCGAGCGGCCCCGAATTTTCCTGTAACCTCGTAGGGGATCGTCTTGTTGATAAGGGGGACCTTCATCAAGTCACGTTTCGCATGTTCGACCGCCTTCCGAATGGCCTCCGGAACCTCGTTGGCCTTTCCCAGTCCGCTCCCGACATGGCCATGGCCATCTCCAACGACGACTAGGGCGCTAAAACTGAACCGTCTTCCGCCCTTGACCACTTTGGCCACCCGGCTGATATTAATGACTCGGTCTGTCAATTCCAGTGTGCTTGGATCAATCTTCGGCAATGTCACTCCCTCCTAAAGAGAACTCTCAAGAACGACACCATGCCCTCTTGAGGTTTTGAGACTTTTTCAGAAACCTTCTAAAAGACCAAGCCACCTGCTCTCGCCGCTTCCGCCAATGCCTTGACCCTTCCGTGATAGAGATACCCACTGCGGTCAAAAACGACTGTTTGGATTCCTTTCTCAAGACATTTCCTGGCAATGAGTTCTCCCACCTTCTTCGCCGCCTCGACATTTCCCGTATAACGGAGGTTCCCTTTTAACTCAGGGCTCAATGTAGAAGCGCTGGCCACTGTTTTTCCCGTGGAATCCACAATGGCCTGGGCATAGATATGTTTCGGGCTCCTGAAGACATTGAGGCGAGGTTTTTCCAATATTCCCCGGATGCAGCTCCGCACCCGCTTCTTTCTCTTCATTCTTGCCAGGATCTTCTTATTTTCCATTTTAAAAAACTTCCTTCTCCTTAGGCTTTTGTCTTGCCGACCTTCTTGCGAATCTTTTCTCCGAGGTAGCGAACCCCTTTTCCCTTATAAGGCTCAGGGGGTTTGAGCGAGCGGAGTTTGGCGGCGATAGTCCCCACCAGCTGTTTGTTCACCCCTCTCACGGTGATCAGGGTCTGCTTCTCCACCTGGATATTAATTCCTTCCGGAACGGGGAAGAGAACCGGATGGGAGAACCCCAGGCTGAGTTTGAGAAGATTTCCCTGTATATCCGCACGGAAGCCAACGCCAATGATCTCCAGTTTCTTCTCAAATCCCTGCGTGACCCCTGTCACCATATTGGCAATCAGACTCCGGGTCAGGCCATGAAGGGCTCTTAATGATCGCTCTTCCCGCTCCCTCTGAATGAGCACCTTCCCCCCATCCACCGAGACTGCGATGCCACGGGGAAGGTCGCAGGCGAGGGTCCCTTTGGGCCCGGCCACCTCTATTTTCGAAGGATCACAGGAGATTTTCACTTCCTTCGGCAATTGAATCGGCATTCTTCCAATACGAGACATATCTCCCTCAAAATTAAAGATTTCAGGATATCAGATTATCAGGTCATCAGGTGTTGGTTCTCAGAACACCAGGATATTAGGTTGATCAAAGATGTTACTAATTCCTCCCGATATCCTGATTCCCTGCTATCCTCCATACTGATTTCCTGATCACCCGATTTCCTCCACCTACCAGACATAACAGAGAACCTCTCCGCCCATATGGGCTTTCCGTGCCGCTTTATCGGTCAGGAGCCCTTTGGGTGTGGAGACAATCGAGATTCCCAAGCCGCTCATGGCAGAGGGGATCCGATCGGTTCCGACATAGACCCTTCGGCCCGGTTTGCTCACCCGCTTGATATGGATGAGTCCTTTCCGGGTCGTATCATATTTGAGAACGATTCGAATCAACTGATGTTCTTTCTCATCCTTAACGACTTTGAAATTGGCGACGAACCCTTCCTCTTTTAAAATCTTAACAATCTCATGCTTCATCTTGGAGTAGGGGACATCCACCTTTTCGAACCTGGCTTTGGACGCATTTCGGATGAGCGTGAACATATTGGCCAATGGATCGGTCATCGACATAACAAACTCCGTAGGGGTTACCAGCTGGCTTTGATCACGCCGGGGATCTCACCCCGGGTGGCATATTTTCTGAAACAGAGACGGCACATACTAAATTTCCGAATAAAGGCCCTCGGCCTTCCACAGAGAGGGCAACGGTTGTACTGGCGGACCTGGAATTTCTGCTTTTGCTTTGCCTTATTCATCAATGAGAGTTTCGCCAATTCATCCTCCTAACATCGCCATGCGCAATGCGCTAAGCGCTTAGCGTTTTTTAATTCCTGAAGGGCATTCCGAGCAGCTTCAGGAGTTCCTTTCCCTCCTCATCGGTTTTGGCGGTGGTGCCGATGACGATGTTCATCCCCTTCACCTTGTCGATCTTATCGTAATGAATCTCCGGAAAGATAAGCTGTTCCCTGATGCCCAGGGCGAAGTTTCCCCTTCCGTCAAAGGACTTGGGGGAAAGGCCCTTGAAATCCCTCACTCTCGGTAGAGCAACATTCACCAGACGATTGAAGAATTCGTACATCCTCTCTTTTCGGAGAGTGACCCTCGCTCCGATGGGCATCCCCGTTCTCAATTTGAACTGGGCAATCGATTTTTTAGCTTTGGTGATGACGGCTTTCTGTCCCGTAATGAGGTTTAGTTCCTGAACGGCGGAGTCGAGGATCTTGATGTTCTGAATGGCTTCCCCCAGTCCCATATTGATGACGATCTTGTCGAGCCTGGGAACCTCCATCTTGCTCCGGTAATTGAACCGTTTCATCAGCGCGGGGACCGCTCGCTCCTGATAGATTTCTTTGATTCTGGGCATCGTATCACCTATTTATCAAAAATTTCCCCACATTTTTTGCAGAACCGTGTCTTCTTTCCTCCCTCAAGGCTCCGGTGGCCGATCCGGACGGGTTTGTTGCATTTTTCACAGAGGAGCATCACGTTGGAAACATGAAGGGGCGCCTCCTTTTCCAGGATCCCTCCCCGTTTCTGCTGTCCGTGAGGCCGGGAATGTCTCTTGACGAAATTGATCTTTTCAATGATCACTCTCTCCTTCTCCGGAAGAACTTTCAGCACACGGCCGCTTTTGCCCTTCTCTCTTCCGTTGGTCACCATGACCAGGTCATTCTTTTTAATATGGGTTTTGGAGACGATCATTCCAAATTCCTTTCTGTACTTTACAGAACCTCCGGAGCCAGCGAGATGATCTTCATAAATCGCTTCGCGCGGAGCTCCCTGGCAACAGGGCCGAAGATTCGGGTCCCGATGGGCTCTCCCTGAGGATTGATCAGAACAGCGGAGTTATCATCAAACTTGATAAAGGAACCATCCGGCCTTTCCACCTCTTTCTTCGTTCGGACGATAACCGCTCGAGCGACCTCTCCCTTTTTGATCTTGGAGTTGGGCAAGGCGTCTTTGATGGAGACGATGATCACATCGCCCAGAGACGCATATTTCCGGCGTGTTCCGCCAAGAACCTTGATGCACCCCAACCTTTTTGCTCCCGAATTATCGGCGACTTCAAGAATACTCCGCATCTGGATCATAATAAACTCCATTACCAAGAGTAGAATGTGGTAAGTGGCCGGTGGATAGATGATTTCTCACAAACTATCCTCCACCTTCCACAATCGACTTTCCACTTTCCATTTTTAGGCGGCCCGTTCAACGATCTCCTTGACACGCCATCTTTTCTCTTTGCTGAGAGGCCGGGTCTCGATCAGGAGGACCTTGTCGCCGATGTGACACTCGTTCTTTTCATCATGTGCCTTCACCTTTGTCCTCTTCCGGATATACTTTTTATAGACGGGATGAAGAACCAGACGATTGACCATCACGACGACCGTCTTATCCATTTTTTCGCTCGAGACCACACCTGTTAATGTCTTTCTTTTTCCTCTTTCTTCCATGGACCTTATTTCCCTTTGCTCGGCACCTTCCCCTTGAGGATTGTCTTTACCCGGGCGATATCCCGCTTGACCTGGGGAATTCGCATCGTGTTCTCCAGTTGCCCCGTGGCATGCTGGAAACGGAGGTTGAAGAGTTCCTCATGGAGCTCCTTTTCTTTATGAATCAATTCACCTTCGCTCAGGAGACGGAGATCTTTTGTCTTCATGGGTGGCTCCCCCTCATGATGAACCTCGTGGAGATGGGCAATTTATGCGAGGCCAGTTGAAAGGCTTCTCTCGCCCTCTCCTCCGGGACCCCCTCCATCTCATAGAGAATTCTGCCCGGACGGATGACAGCCACCCAGTCTTCCGGCGGACCCTTTCCTTTTCCCATCCGGGTCTCCGCGGGTTTTTTAGTGATCGGCTTGTTCGGAAAGATGCGAATCCAGATTCGACCTGTCCGCTTGATAAACCGCGTCATGGCAATACGGGCGGCTTCAATCTGGCGGGAGCTCAACCAGCCGCATTCAGTGGCCTGAAGCCCGAAGTCGCCAAAGTTGAGCTTGTTCCCGCGGGAAGCGGCTCCTCTCATTTTCCCCGTTTGCATCTTTCGATATTTCGTCTTCTTCGGCATCAACATCTGATTAAACCTCAATGCAAAATATAAATTGTAAATTGAGAAGTTGGCATTGACGAATTGGTAAATTTAAACTGCTAATTTTACATTTTACAATTTTCAATGATCTTTGTTGGTTAGGCGGCTTGCTCGTCTCCCTCTCTGGTCGGATAGATCTCTCCCTTAAAGATCCATACCTTCACGCCGATGATCCCGTAAGTGGTCTTCGCCTCAGCCAGACCATAGTCAATATCCGCCCGGAGGGTATGCAGTGGGACCCGGCCCTCGCGGTACCGCTCATGACGGGCCATCTCTGCCCCTCCCAGTCTTCCGGAAACCGCAATTTTAATCCCCTTTGCCCCCAACTTCATGGCAGAGGAAACGGATTTCTTCATCGCCCTCCGAAATCCAACCCTCCGTTCGAGCTGGAGAGCCACATTCTCAGCCACCAGCTGGGCATTGACCTCGGCTCTCTTTACCTCCTGAATGTTGATGAGGATTTCCTTCTTGGTCATCTTTTGAAGTTCTCTTTTGAGGTTCTCGACTTCGGCTCCTTTTTTCCCGATGATGATCCCGGGCCGGGCGGTCCAGATGGTCACCTTTGCCTTTTTGGCCTTGCTCGCAGCCCGTTCGATTTCAATCTTGGAGACCCCAGCGTGGTGAAGTTTCTTTTTCAGATAGTCGCGGACCCGTATGTCCTCAATGAGAAGTTGGGGATAATCCTTCTCCGCAAACCATCGGGAATCCCAGCTCTTGATAAACCCCAGTCGAAAACCTATCGGATGCACTTTCTGACCCAAGACTTCGCCTCCTTTCACTTTTCATCCAGGACGATGGAGATATGGCTCGTCCTCTTCCGGATGGGGGTGGCCCGACCCAGAGCCCGCGGGGTAAACCTTTTCCAGGTCGCCCCCTGATCCACCGAGATCTTCTTCACATAAAGACGGTCGACATCCAACGTCTTCTTCTGCGTGGCGTTGGCAATGGCCGATTTTAACACCTTGATGATGACCCTGGCGGCCGCTTTCTTTGTGAACGAAAGGATATGGATGGCCTCCTCGGATCGTTTGCCCCGTATCAGATCGGCCACCAACCTTGCCTTTCTGGGTCCCACACGCACATATTTTAATTTTGCCCTGACTTCCATCTTCTTCAACCTTTGCTTTTATGGAGTCTTTCCTTTAATCTTTGTCTTTCGGTCTCCCGAATGGCCGTGGAAGGTTCGGGTGGGGGAGAATTCCCCTAACTTATGACCGACCATCTCCTCGGTAACGAAGACTGGAATAAACTTCTTTCCGTTATGGACGGCAAAAGTTAAGCCGACCATCTCAGGAATGATGGTGGATCGCCTGGACCAGGTTTTGATTACCCTTCCTTCCCTCAATCTCCGGGCTTCCTCCGCTTTCGTCTTCAAATGGGCATCCACAAAGGGCCCTTTTTTGATTGATCGGGCCATTAATCTCTCCTCTTCAGGATGTATTTGTCTGTTCTCTTATTCTTGCGTGTCTTTTTCTCCGGAACGCCCCAGGGAGTGCAGGGATGACGGCCTCCGGAGCTTTTCCCTTCGCCTCCGCCGAGCGGATGGTCTATGGGATTCATGGCCACTCCACGGGTTACAGGACGCCAACCCTTCCACCGGGTTCTTCCAGCCTTTCCAAAAGAGATATTTTCATGCTCGAAATTGCTCACCTGTCCAATGGTGGCATAACAGTCCTGGAGGATCAACCGGACCTCACCTGAAGGAAGTTTGATATGGGCATATTTGCCTTCCTTTGCCATCAGCTGGCCGCTGGTGCCTGCGCTCCGGATGATCTGGCCTCCCTTTCCAATCTTGAGCTCCACATTGTGGATCAGCGTACCCGTCGGGATGTTTCGCAGGGGGAGAGCATTGCCGGGTTTGATATCGGCGCCGGAACTTGCCATCACCTGATCTCCCACCTTCAATTGATCCGGGGAGAGAATATATCGTTTCTCACCATCGGCATAGTGGAGCAGAGCGATTCGGGCGGATCGATTGGGATCATACTCAACGGAAGCCACTTTCGCAGGGATCTCCCTCTTATCCCTTTTGAAGTCGATGATCCGGTACATCCTCTTGTGGCCACCGCCCCGGTGCCAGGCCGTGACCCTTCCGTAACAGTTTCTCCCTCCGGTCCTCTTCAAGGGACGAAGAAGGCTTTTCTCCGGTGAGGTGGAAGTGATCTCTTCAAAGGTATGTACGGTCTGAAACCGCCTTCCGGGAGAAGTCGGCCTGAATTTTTTAATACCCATCTTTTCACTCCGTTTAAATTTAGATTTCAGATTTTAGATTTTCAAATCTGCAATCCGAAATTTCTTCTTATTAGGCTCCTTCGAAGAAGTCGATACGGTCCCCCTCTCTCAGGGTCACAATGGCCTTCTTCCAGTCGGGCCTCTTTCCAGATCTCCTTCCCAGACGCTTCATTTTTCCAAGAACATTGATGGTCCGGACATTGCTCACTTTCACCTTGAAGAGGTGTTCAACGGCCGACTGGATCTCGATCTTATTCGAATTCCGATCGACTTCGAAGACATATTGATGACCCTCATCTTTCTGGAGGGTGCTCTTTTCAGTGATCAACGGTCTTCGGATAATCTTCTGCGGCTCTTTCATGATGCAAAAACCCCTTCTATTTTTTCAACAGCCGGGCCCAATAAAATCAGGTGTTCATGATTTAAGATGTCATAGACATTGAGGCTCTCGTAGCGGAGGACCTCGATGCCTGGAATATTGCGGGCTGATCGCTCCAGAAAAACATATTGGGCATCCGTCACGATAAGGGCGTTCTCCACCTGAAACCTCTTCAGGACTTCAAGGACCTGCCGGGTTTTAAACCCTTCCAAGGGAAAGCCCTCAAGAAGGATTAGTTTTTCTTCCCGGCGTTTTAAACTGAGTGCGGCCCAGAGGGCGGCGCGCCTTGCCTTTTTTGGAAGAGAGAAGGAGTAATCCCTTGGCATAGGGCCGAAAATGGTTCCCCCTCCCCTCCAAAGAGGGGAGCGTCGGGTTCCTGCCCGTGCCCTGCCGGTGCCTTTCTGTCGGTACGGTTTTGCTCCTCCTCCCCGGACAAGCGCTCTGTTTTTGGTGGCGGCTGTCCCCTTTCTCCCGGAGGCGAGGTGGCTACGCACAGAATCATGGAAGAGGGAAGGGTTGATCTTCGCATTGAAGATCCGATCGTTGAGTTCGATCTCCCTCACCTTCTGATGGTTGATGTCATAGACGGCTAATGTGCTCATCTCATCCCTTTCCTTACGCAGATGCTTCGGCAGCTCCCTTCTTCTTTGTGGCGATCCGGATGAGAACCCATCCAAGATGACTGCCGGGAATCGACCCTCGCAGGAGAATGAGATTCTGATCCTCCCTGACTTCCACGACCTTGATGTTCTGGATCGTCACCCGACTATTCCCATGCTGGCCTGGCATCTTCATACCCTTAAAGACATGGTGAGGAAAGGTGGCTGATCCCACCGATCCCCCGTGACGAAAATATTCATGCGTGCCGTGAGAACCCGGCGAACCATGGAATCCGTGCCGTTTCATCACGCCCGTAAAACCTTTTCCTTTGCTCAGACCGGTCACATCCACGACATCACCGGGTTTGAAGAGGAGTCCGACATTGATCTCCTGTCCCAACTCGTACCCTTCTGTGCTCTCCACACGGAATTCATTCAAGTATGTGACAGGGGCGGTGCCCGCTTTTTTGAAATGGCCGGCGAGAGGTTTTTTTACCCTCTTCTCATTTTTTGGAAGGAAACCAATCTGGAGGGCTTCATAGCCCTCTCTCTCAGTCGTCTTCTTCTGGGTGACCCAGCAAGGTCCGGCCTCAACCACCGTGACCGGAACGACGGAGCCGTCCTCCTGAAAGATCCGGGTCATCCCTATTTTTTTGCCGATAATTCCGAGCGTCCGTTTCATGGCCTTTTGATTCCTTATAGTTTGATCTCTACATCGATCCCGGCGGCCAGGTCGAGTTTCATCAGGGCATCGACGGTCTGTTGTGTGGGCTCGATGATGTCGAGGAGACGTTTGTGGGTTCGAATTTCAAACTGTTCCCTCGATTTTTTATCCACATGAGGGGATCTCAACACGGTATAGCGGTTGATCCTGGTGGGAAGGGGAATGGGACCTGCCACGCCGGCTCCGGTCCGTCTAACCGTATCCACAATTTCAGCCGTTGACTTATCGAGCAGTTTGTGGTCATAAGATTTAAGGCTGACCCTGATCTTCTGAGCTGTCATTCCTTTACCCCTTTCCTTTCCCCCCTAAGAAAGCCCCCCTCATTTATGGCGGGGTGGTTACAGAAAACCTCAATTTTTTATGCAAGGTGGAGTTCAAAACCCCACCTTTTCTAACGGGGCTTATTCTCT
>Ga0194127_10001100_pt1 | contig 40630 bp, 34 predicted proteins | sample TA2KigC100mmetaG_FD_148624 | JGI IMG/M metagenome (GOLD analysis project Ga0194127, IMG submission 148624) | Freshwater microbial communities from Lake Tanganyika, Tanzania - TA2015036 Kigoma Deep Cast 100m | ecosystem: Environmental > Aquatic > Freshwater > Lake | place: Tanzania: Lake...
GTCTGCCAATTTGTTGCACCAAGTGCTAGACTTGCTTCTGAATAATATTTAGGTACTGCGACCAATGAATCCTCAGTTATAGTGTACACAATAGGAATAACTGCCAATGCCATTGCAAATCCTCCGACAAAAGCATTTAATCTGTATGTAGTACCAAATAAGTCTTGAAAAATTGTTGCAAGAGTTACCAATGCGAAAAATCCAACAACTACGGAAGGAAAACTTGCAAGAAGTTCGATAGTCGGTTTTATAAATTCACGAATTTTTTTGGGTGCAAATAGTGCGGAATAAATTGCTGCAAATATCGCAATTGGAGCGCCAAATAAAATTGCCATCAATGTTACTTTTAAACTTCCTATGAATAATGGCAGCAGTCCATATTTCGGTTTTTCTCCAACTGGCTGCCAATCTTTTCCCGTTAAATTCTCAATATCAGCAACGTCAACTTTTTCTTTTAATAAAGAACCATACTGCTCAGTTTGAGCTTCTCCTTCTTCAGGTATGTCTCCGTATGATTCTGATTGGAGATATTGTTCACTAATTGTGGAATCTTTTGGGTAAAATATTTGAGAGGTTTCTCTGAATACAAAGACAAATATTAATACAATAATAGCAAAAGATACGAATGAAACAGATCGAATTACATTTTCTGCTAAAAATTCGCCCAGACGAAATTTTCGTCTGAGCAATAAATCTGTCTTTTTAGAATTAACATTTGTCATTATCTAACTGGGAAATATCCAACTTTAGAAACTAATTCTTGTCCTTCTTTACTCAAAATCCAATCAATATAATTTTTTAATTCACCAGTTGGTCTATTCCTTAAGTATAAATAAAGGAAGCGTGAAATTGGATAGTTATTATTTTTAATATTTTCTTCTGTCGGTTCATAAGCTTTTGATTTATTATCTTTTTTTACAGCAACATATTTTATTCCTTTCGCATAAGCAGCTCCGCCGAATCCAATAGCATTTTCATCTTTGATAACTGCATTAACAACTGCAGCAGTTCCGGGCAAACTTTGCATGCTTGCTAAAAAATCAGCTCCAAAAAGTACGTTATCTTTGAAGAAAACATATGTACCCGAACTATTTTCACGTCCATATACAATAACTTTGGAATCCTTTCCACCTACCTCTTTCCAATTTTTTATTTTACCAGTATAAATATCTTTAATCTGTTCTAATGATAATTCCTTCAATGAATTTTTTTCATTGAGATAAACACTCAAACCATCTTTTGCAACTTTTACTTCCACACCTAAAGAATTATATCTTTGTTTTAGTTTTTCTCTTTCGCTTGGCTTCATTGGTCTCGAAGAATTTGCAATATCCGTTGTTCCATTTATCAATGCAGCAATGCCAACACCTGACCCGCCTCCGGTTACTTGAATAGTAATACCAGCATGTGACTGCATATATTTTTCTGCCCATCTTTGTGCTAAAATTACTAGTGTATCTGAGCCTTTAACAGTTATTACATTGCTTTGCAAATAAAATCCTAATGTTGCTATTAATAAAATTACAACTGCAATTATTTTTTTCATTTCTTTTTCTTTCTAAGTTAAAATTTATATTGAATTCTCATTGTGAATACATTGTCTTTAATGTCTTCTGTAAATCCAGCCAAATATTTTGATGTTTCATTAGTAACTGAGTCATAATAAAATAAAAATTTGATGTTGTCATTCCAGTAATGAACTAATCCTATTCCAAATGTTGAATATTTTACGTCGCCAGTTCCTAATTTCGCGTCTGTATTCCAACCAATTTGATCCCCTTCAACATCAGTATTTGGATCATACTGATCATATTTCAAAACTAATTGATTAAACTCTCCAAGGTTTTGAACATACATGAAATAATAACCCATGAAATTTCTTTGATATAAATCTCCAGTAAATAATCCGGTTGGAGAAGTGGAGCTTGATGAACTGCTTCCGACTTGTTTTCCTGAAATATATTCACTTCTTAAAGTGAAACCACCAAGAACCGGTATACTATAATAAACTTGCAAATCTAACCCCAGATAATTTCTATCTGCGGAATTATCTGTAGAAATTGTATGTGGAAATATTGAAGAATTAACTAAATAAATATTTTTTCCAGCAGCCCTTTTTACTTTACCAAAGAAAGTTGAAATTCCGCCATCAATTGCAAAATTTTCATCGTAGAATGGGAATTGAAATCCTAATCTTCCAATAAAATCTTTCTGATTATCTACTTCTGGATTCACTCCATTACCAGCGAACATTCCTCCTTTGAAATTAATAAAGCTTAACAACCCATCCTGAGGTGTAATTTCAAAACTTGCACCTAAATCTCTTTCACCGGGGAATAAAGTTTGAAACAATCTTGAGCGCTCAGGAGATTCACGATTGCTTGAAGAATAACTAATTTCAAATCCGAAAGGTCTATCGAAAACACCGGCTTTTAATTTAAAAGTCTGCAGCCAAGGTTCTGTAAAATAAACGTATGCATCTTTCAAGCCTAATCCTTTTTCTGTTGCATCCAACTGTAACACTAAGTTTGATATTGAATTATCATAAGTAAATTTTATTCTGCCTCTTCTTACCATAAATCTATTGTGCATTCCAGTCGAAAAATTTCCTCCAGAAAATGATGCTGCACCATCACTTTCTGCTGATTGAAATTGTGTTTGGATATATCCGGAAATCTTTATTTTTTTTAATGCATCAACTGTTGATTTTGTTTCGAGGTATGACTCTTTAATCCCTTCTACTTCACCTTTAATTTCATCAACTTTAGATGCAGTTGAATCTTGAGCTATAGTTGTTGAACATGTTATAATTCCAAATAATAAAAAATAATATGCTGTTTTTTTCATACATCACTCATTTTGTTTTACAAAGGTAATTAATCAGTGTTAAGTAAATATTAATACAATGTTAAGGAATTGTTAATTTATTGATTTGATTAAAGGTGAGTTGAAGCGTTATGGATTGTTGATGAGTAAATCAGTTCTCCCCCATTCTGTTAATTTACTTTTAATAAAATAAACAGATTTTTCATGCTGTTCATTTCCATTACCAATTATTTCCATTGGTTCACCAAATGCCATTTTAACTTCTTTTGTTGGGTCAATTTTCCCAAATTCTTTTATTAGCTTTCCATTTCCCCATGCATCAGTTACAATTGCAATTGGAATTACTGGGACATTATTTCTTTTTGCTAATTTTACTCCCAGTGAATTAAAAAGCGATGGATCAAATTTTTTACTTCGAGTTCGTTGAGGGAAAATAATTACTGATAAACCATTTTTAATTCTTGAACTTCCGTCTTCTAATACAGTTATTAAATCTTCCTTAGGATTTTTTCGACCTACAACGATAGGATTTCTTGCAGTTGCAACTTTACCAAAGAATGGAAATGTTGTTAATTCAACTTTCATCACATAAACAATTTTTTTTACCTGATGAATAAATGATGGAAATAAAAAAGTTTCTAATACACTCATATGATTTGATACGAATACAACCGGCCCTTCAACTTTTCTTAGATTATTCATTCCTGAGACGTGGACATTAATCCCAGTTTTCTCAATACTCTTCAAAACATCTAACGATGAATTTACCCACTTAATATCCCCATAATCATTATTCTTCGCTTGTTTATAACTGTACAATACTATTCTGGCTACATGGCAAATGTAAAAGTAAAATGATGGAAAGAATGGTTTTCTATAATTCTTTTGCGTGCTATACTCGTCATACTGGGCAAATAATTCTTTATACTTTTCCATCTTTGATGTGTTATTATTTGTTGGACAAAGATAGCAAATCGTATGAAGTAATCAAGTTTATGGATAGGAGATTTCACTAATATATTTTTCTTGAGAATTTTTTTGGAATAAATAGTATTTAAAAAATCCATTGATTCTATAACTACGATTAAAGAATCAATGGAATTGAATGGTGTGATGCACATATAAGAAAGGCTTGTGACCCCAAGGGGATTCGAACCCCTATTACCGCCGTGAAAGGGCGAGGTCCTAACCATTAGACGATGGGGCCTTCTTGGGTGACCAATGGGATTTGAACCCATGACCTTCTGGGCCACAACCAGATGCTCTAACCAACTGAGCTATGGTCACCATTTATTATCATCATATCGCTAACAATTTGTTAGTTTACCAATTTTCTTCAATGAACAGTTCATTACTGTACGCCCAAGTGGACTCGAACCACTAACCCTCAGCTTAGAAGGCTGATGCTCTATCCTGTTGAGCTATGGGCGCATGACATATAGTGGAGAAATATTTAATTTTCCGCTATACGGTGGATTCAGCATACGGGTCATACTTTAATTTACGCTGTCGGGGTGGTAGGATTCGAACCTACGACCTCCTGGTCCCAAACCAGGCGCGCTAGCCGGGCTACGCTACACCCCGTCATTCACAATGTGAAAAACTTTCCATTCCCCTAAAAAATGGATATCAAAAATATACTTTTGATTGTGAAATGTCAATTTTAGCATTAATTTCATTTTATATTTATATTTTTACAAAACTCAATATTATTATTGTAAAATGCCTTTAATATTCTATCTAACATCAAGATTTATTCGTTCTAAAAAAGAATCAAAGCTGGCCTCATCAATTTCATTAATAACCATTATGGGAATTGCTTTAGGAATTGCAGTTGTTATAATTGCTTTAACAATTTTAGATGGATTTGAAAAAACAGTTCAAGAAAAAATTGTAAACTTAAATTCTCACATAAAAATTACTGCATTCGGCAATAGAAATTTACCAAACCCAGAATTTGTTACCCCAAAATTAATTTTGAAATATGGCAATTACATTTCAAATATAGAACCATTTAATTCCAAATTAGCAATAATTAAATCACAAACTAGAACTGAAGGAATTAATTTAATTGGTCTTCATGACAAAACAATTTCTAAAAATCTTGGAAAATATTTTCTTCAAGGAGAAAAAGACTCAATAAATATTGATTCAGAAAATCACAGAATAGTTTTAGGAAAAAAGCTTGCTCAAAAATTGATGATCGATGTGGGTTCAACCGTTACGATATTTACTTTAGTCCGCAATCAAATACCTTCTTTGGAAAATCCTCCCTCAATACAACAATTTATTGTCTCATCGATATTTGAAAGCGGAATGTCTGAATATGATGATTTAAATGCATATATAAATTTTTTAGTTGCGGATTCTTTATTTGGAATGAACAAAGAAATTTCAGGCTACAATATTAGGTTGAAGAATAATAGCGAGATTGAAGAAATTTCAGATGAACTGCAAGATTATCTTGGCTACCCATATTATGTAAGATCTATTTACAAAGTGCATCAAAATATTTTTACATGGTTGGAACTTCAAAAAGAACCGATCCCAATAATTCTTGGATTAATAATTATTGTTGCGGTTTTCAATATAATAGGTACTTTGCTAATGGTAGTGTTGGAAAAAACTAGTGCTGTTGGAATTTTGCGTTCAATGGGATTAAATAGAAAAAAAGTCCTATCAATTTTTGTACTTCATGGAGTTTACTTATCTATCATCGGCATGATTATCGGAAATATATTAGCTTTTATTCTTAGCATCATGCAAAATGAATTTGGGTTAATTTCATTACCAGATGCTGTCTACTTTGTTACTAAAGTCCCTATTTCAATAGAATTAAAAAATTACGCAATGGTTTCTGGAATCACTTTTATTGTCTCAATATTCGCAGCCATACTACCAGCTTTAGTTGCTTCAAAAATAAAACCAATTTCAGCAATTAGATTTGACTAAACATGTTTGAATTTTTTATTGCCAAAAGGTATTTACGTTCCAAACACAAACTAAATTTCATTACCATTATTTCCATCCTTTCAACACTGGGAATTACAATTGGGGTTGCAGCTTTAATTATTGTTCTGTCGGTTTTTAATGGTTTTGGATTGTTGGTTACATCAATTTTGGTTAGTTTTGACCCTCACATAAGAATATCAGTAAATAACACTTCAGGATACGATAATATTAGTCTAGTTGAACAATCATTAAAATTAAATCATTACGTTGAATCAACCACATCTTTTGTTGAAGGAAAAATTATTGCACTAAACAAGCAGTCATATGAAATAGTAAACTTAAAAGGGATATCTACCACGATTGATGATACTTGGGGATTAAGTACCAAAATTATAAGTGGATCGTTCAAGCTTGATAAGGAAGACGGATTAGAAAAAATAATTCTTGGATTACCATTAGCATTAAGGCTTTCAGCTCGAGTTGGCGATACTATTATGGTTACGTCTGCTTTCAACATTGAAAAAACAATTACTTCTCTTTCGATTCCCAAAACAAAAAGATTCATAGTACAAGGTCTATTCGAATCGAATAACAGAGACTACGATATTTCATGTACTTTCACTTCCTTGTCTGCTGGACAAGAACTGTTTGGTCTAAAAGGTAAAACTTCCGGCATTGAGGTTAGACTGAAAGATATTGCACAATCAGAATTAGTAAAAAATAATTTGCAATCGAAATACAGTGAAAATATCTTCACAATAAATACATGGTATGATTTACACAAAGACTTGTATAGTGTAATGCTAATTGAAAGATGGGGTGCTTATATATTATTATGTCTAATTATTGCTGTTGCAACATTCAATATTTTTGCCTCACTTACGATGTCAGTTCTTGAAAAGAAAAAAGATATTGGAGTTATGCGTTCGATAGGTGTTAATAAAAAATCGATTCGAAAAATATTCATGTTTGATGGAATTCTTGTTGGAGCAATTGGGACAATTCTAGGTGTAGTTATAGGATTATTAATTTGTTATTTGCAGATTGAGTACAACTTCTATAAACTCGACCCTTCAAAATATATTATAAATGCATTACCAGTGAAAATAAATATTTCAGATATTTTTGCTATTGGTGGAATGTCAATGCTTCTATCCTTTTTAGCTTCGCTTTATCCAGCAAAAAGGGCTGCAAAAACTGTAATAATTGAATCAATTAAATATGAGTAACAATGAATAATTTTATTTTGAATGCATTTGCCATTACAAAATCTTTTACAAAGATTGACGGACAAAAGTTAGAGATCCTAAAAGGTATTTCTATTGACATTGAAGCAAACAATATCTCTATGATTATCGGCGCTTCTGGCGCTGGGAAGAGTACTTTGCTCCATATTCTTAGTGGTTTGGATTTTCCTGACGGTGGTCAAGTTAAAATTAAAGATGTCGATATTTTTCGGCTGAGTGATGATAAACTTTCTACATTCCGAAACAAGAATATTGGATTTATTTTTCAGTTCCATCATTTATTGCCTGAGTTTGATGCAACTGAAAATGTAGCAATTCCGATTATGATAGATGGCAGTCCATTACAAAAAGCAAAAAAGCGTGCTGAAGAGCTGCTTGAATTAGTTGGTTTAAAAGAAAGACTGCATCATAAACCCTCAGAACTTTCTGGCGGAGAGCAGCAGCGAGTTGCTGTGGCGAGAGCTCTTGCAAATAATCCTTCACTAATTTTTGCAGACGAACCTACTGGTAATCTTGACTCAGCAAATAGTGAGATGATTCATAAATTATTTATTGACCTTAAAAACATATTGAATCTTACTTTTCTTATTGTTACACACAATTCAGATTTGATAAAACTCGGTGATAAAATTTTCGAAATGAAGGATGGTTTGATTTTTACTAAATAAAAATTCCTAACATGGGATCATTATGGGAACGAGAAGAAATTTCTTAAAATTATCTATGCTCAGTGGCGCTGCATTAAGCGTGTCCGGTATTAAATCAATTGCTGAATCTAATTTGAGATTGAGCGATGCATTAACTGAATCGAAAAGAAAAACGAAAAATGTTGTTGGATTAACTTGTGAGCCATTAGAAAAAGTTCGAATCGGTTTTATCGGACTAGGAATGCGAGGTCCTGGAGCTATAGAAAGGATGATGAAAATTGAACGGGTGGAAATAAAAGCCTTGTGCGATCTCCTTCCAGAACGTGTAAAAAAAGTTCAAGAAATTATTCGAAAAGAAGGACGACCGGAAGCTTTGGAATTCCATGGTAATGAAGATGCTTGGATGAAAATGTGCGAAAGAGATGATATCGATTTAATTTATGCTTGTACACCTTGGCATCTCCATGTTCCCAATGCTGTTTATTCAATGAAGCATGGAAAACATGTTGCCATTGAAGTTCCGGCAGCGACAACACTTGAAGGTTGTTGGCAGATTGTTAACACTGCTGAAGAAACACGAAAACACTGTATGATGCTTGAAAATTGCTGTTATGATTTTTTTGAAATGGCTACTCTTAATATGGCTCGTAGTGGATTACTCGGAGATATAATTCATGCTGAGTGTGCATATATTCATGATCTCCGATGGTTAAAATTTGATAAAGAAAATGGATATCAAGGAATGTGGAGACTGAAAGAAAGCGTTAATCACACCGGAAGTTTATATCCAACCCATGGAATTGGTCCAATCGCTCAAATCATGAATATAAATCGCGGCGACAAATTCGAATACTTAACTTCTATGTCATCTGATCAATTTGGGATGACTTTATATGCAAAAGAAAAATTTGGAGAAAACTCTCAAGAAGCTAATCAAACCTATAAACTTGGAGATATGAACACAACACTTGTCAAAACTAAAAATGGTTACACAATTTTAATTCAACACGATACAACAAGTCCTCGTCCTTACAGCAGAATTCACTTATTAAGCGGTACGAAAGGGATTGCCATGAAATGGCCACAGCAAAAAATTGCTCTTGAACCTAATCCACATTCATGGTTGAAGGATGATGAATTCAAAAATATTATGGAAAAATTTGAACACCCACTTGCTAAAAAAATTGGTCAAAAAGCACGGGAAGTTGGTGGACACGGAGGAATGGATTTTATAATGGATTGGAGATTAATTTATTGTTTAAGAAACGGACTGCCTCTTGATCAAGATGTTTATGATGCAGCATCCTGGTCTTCCTTAATTGAGTTAAGTGAAATTTCAACTTTAAATAAAAGTAAATCTTTAGAGGTTCCAGATTTTACAAGAGGAGCGTGGAAAACTACTCTCCCATTTGGAATTTTAAATTACTACGATTACGATGTGGATAAATAATCAACCATAAGTCTTACACCAAAACCAGTATCAAATTCTTTTGTGTAATTGGTTAATTCATGCTTAATTGCTGGTCCAGCAATATCAAGATGTGCCCATGGAATTTTTTTATCTACAAAATGTTCTAAAAATTTTCCGGCCGTAATCGCACCACCCCAACGTGGTCCCAAATTTGATACGTCTGCTATTTCACTTTTAATTTGCGAATTGTAATCATTCCAGAAAGGTAAACGCCAAACACGCTCAAAAGTTCTTTGTCCAGAATTAATAAGTTTATTAGAAAGCTGATCATTTTTTGTAAATAATCCAGCTGCAATTAACCCAAGAGCAACAGCACATGCACCAGTTAAAGTAGCAAAGTCAATTATTTCATCTGGCTTTTGTTGCGAAGCATAATGTAATGCATCGGCTAAAATTATCCGGCCTTCAGCGTCAGTATCTTTAACCTCAATACTTTTACCTGAATAGGCTCTAATAATATCCCCGGGTTTATATGATTTGCCGCCAATCATATTTTCAGCAGCTGGCACAATTCCAATTATCTGTATAGGCAATTTAAGTTTAGCTGCAGCCATTAATGTTCCTATTACTACAGCACCGCCAGCCATGTCAGCTTTCATCTTTAGCATTCCAGACGTAGGTTTAATTGAGAGTCCGCCCGAATCATAAGTAACACCTTTACCAACTAAAGCAATCTTTTTCCTTGGTTTGATTTTTGGTTTGTAACTCATTACAATCATGCAAGGTTGATTTTCAGAAGCTCCGCCAACGGAAAGAATAGCATTCATTTTTCTCTTGATTAACTGTCGTTTATCTAAAATTGTCGTTTTAATTCCAAATTTAGATAATTTTTTCTTTGTTCTCCTTCCTAATTCAATTGGTGTTAATGTTATTGCTGGTTCGTTTACTAAATCCCGTGTAAAATAAACTGAATCGATAATATTAAGTGCGTTCTGAATTGATTTCTTAAGAGCATTTTGGTTGGTATAATGAAAAATGACATTTAATGATTCTGTTTTATCTTTTGAGGATTTGTATTTATCAAAACTATAATTTCCAAGCCCAAATCCTTCAACCATTGTTTGAAGAAAGTATACTTCATCACCAAAATGTTTTTTAAATTTATTAAATGAAGGAACAACAACATGTATAGAATTTATTTTGATTTTCCTAATATCTGAAATTAAGCCAGCAAAATAATTTCTGAAAAAATCAATCGTGAAGTCATCATCAATTTTTACTTTTTTGATATAAATATTGGAAGGCTCACCATATTCAGAGTAATAATTTAAAGCATCACCTTTTTTATCTAAAAAATTTTTTTTCTGAAGTGGATTAATATTTTTATTAAGTGATTCATAAAAATTATTAAAATGTTTTTCTAGGTTATTTGAATCAACAAAAAATTTTACTAGTCCTGAGTCTTTGTCAAATTTAATTTCATCTTTTGCAGATTGAATATTCAGTTTAAAGTACATCTTAACTCTCCTTTCTCAAATATGATTGAGCCTTCAATAATACTTTCTCTAAAACATCTTCAATTATTGTATTTTCTAGACGAGCACCTGAAGCATTTAAATGTCCGCCTCCGCCAAACTCACCAGCCAATTTATTAACCGGAATTTCTCCTTTTGAACGAAAACTAATTTTTAAACTGCCGTTTAATTCATAAATCAATATTCCTATTTCAACACCTTGAATTGAGAGACAATAATTAACAAAACCATCAACATCTGCTTCAACAGCATTATTTTTTTTCTGAGTCTCATTTGTTAAAATCATATATGCAATTTTCTTTGTTTCATCAAGCTTAACTGAACTTAAAACATTGCCAAGTAATTTAATTCTGCTGAAATGGAATTGATCATATACTTTATCATAAACTTCCATTGGAACAATCCCAAAGTCAAGAAGCTCTGCAATTATTCTATGAACTTTTGACGTGGTTCTATCAAATCTAAATGAACCAGTGTCAGTCATAATTGCTGTATAAAGTTGATAGGCTATTTTATTGGTAAAAGGAACAATTTCAGTCTGTTTTATGAATTCATAGATTATTTCACCGGTAGCTGAATAACCTGATCCGCCGACAAAATAATCATAAAATTTTTCTGGGTCTTGATGATGATCAATGCATATTTTTATACTCTTGGATTTTCTAATACCATTTTCCATCCTTATAACGCGGTTGATTTGATTCAGGTCTAGTAAAATAATCACATCAGTTTCTGAAAAAATTTTTTTATGAATTTTTTCATCATATCTTTCAATTATTTTCTCTTCATCCAAAAATTCAAGGTTATACGGAGTGAAGCTGTGATTTACAATATAAACATTTTTTTTTAATTGCTTTAAAATAAAATACATCGCCAGTTCTGACCCAATTGCATCAGCATCCGGATTTACATGGGTGGTTAGAAGAAATGTTTTATTCTTAAGAATTAGTTCTTTTAATTGTTCGTAAACATTCATAAAGTTTCATTTTAAAACAAGAAAGCGAAGATAAACTTCGCTTTCAAATTTATTATTGACTAATAATTTATTTCACTTCCCAGGTATTTTCGGAGAACATAAGAGCATCATAAGTACCAACACCCATTTTCTGTTTTAAGCCTTCAATTTGCTGGACATAATCACCATCATAAGTTTGCTTAGAATAATTACGAAATACACCAACTGGAGTTGGATAGCCCGGTATATCTGTAAAACGTGCCATTAAGAAAATACGAGTAGGGTTATCATCTGTTTCATCATGAACTAAACAATCATTTACTGAATGCTTTCCATCCTCAAGATCAATTATGATTGGATTAAGTCCGTCTAACTTAATTCCTTTATTTTGTTTTTCACCAAACACTAATGGTTTCGCATGCTCAAGATATACAACATTATCAGCACGAGTTTCTTTTTCAGTTAAATTGAAAAAAGCTCCATCATTAAAAATAGGACAGTTCTGTAATACTTCAATAAATGTTACACCTTTATGTTTTGCTGCGCGAGAAAGTATCTCTTGCAAATGCTTCGGATCTCTATCCATGCTTCGAGCTACAAAAGTAGCACCTGAGCCAGTTGCCAATTTAATAGCATTAAAAGGCCAATCAACTGTTCCGTAAGGAGAAGATTTGGTAACCTTGCCTTTTTCAGAAGTTGGTGAATACTGCCCTTTTGTTAATCCATAAATTCTGTTATTGAACATTACAATTTTAAGATCAATATTTTTTCTGCATGCATGAATAAAATGATTACCGCCAATGCTTAACATATCACCATCGCCAGTGGCAACCCAGACTTGTAGTTTAGGATTCGCTAATTTTACTCCAGTCGCAATTGCAGCGGCTCTACCATGAATTCCATGGAATCCATAAGTATTCATATAATAAGGGAAACGGCTTGAGCACCCAATTCCCGATACCCAAACTATATCTTCCTTTTTTGCACCAAAATCAGGAGAGGATCTTTGCACTTGAGCTAAGATTGAATAATCGCCGCATCCCGGACACCATTTGACATCAATCCCTGAAGAAAAATCTTTTGCAGTGTATTTAACTTCAGTTTCTACCGTATTTATATTATTTGCCATTATTGCCTCCTAAGACTTCCTTTATTTTATTCAGAACTTCTGCAACTTTGAATGGCTGTCCTTGCACTTTATTAAATTGAATTATTTCTCTTAAATAAATTCCTTTAATAATTGTAGCCAATTGACCTAAGTTTAGTTCCGGTATCATAACTTTATTAAAACTCTTCAGAACTCCTTCAAGATTTTTTGGAAATGGATTCATATATCTAAGATGTGCATGAGAAACTTCCAACCCTTCTTTTCTTGCTAATTTAATAGCTTCAATTACAGCACCATAAGTACTTCCCCAGCTTAAAACTAAAAGTTCTCCAGTTTCATTTCCATTTACAGCTAAATCCGGTATTACTTTTTGTACATTGATAACTTTCTTTTGTCTGTTATTGATCATAATCTCGTGATTCTGCGGATCGTAACTTATATTTCCAAACACATCCTTTTTCTCTAATCCACCAATTCTATGTTCTAATCCCGGAGTACCTGGAATTGCCCAAGGTCTAACTAAATTTTCGTCACGTAAGTATGGATAGAACCCTTCTATTTCAGTTCTAAATTTTACATTTATTTCTGGCAGCTCTTCAAATTTCGGAATTTTTAATGGCTCGGAACCGAATGCTAAATATCCATCAGTCAATAATATTACCGGCACCATAAATTCTAAAGCAATTTTTGCAGCTTCAATTGATGCAAAGAAGCAATCAGCGGGACTGCTTGCAGCTATTACAACGAGCGGTGCTTCTCCATGTCGACCGTATAATGCTTGGAATAAATCAGCTTGTTCAGTTTTTGTTGGTAGCCCAGTGCTTGGTCCACCACGTTGTACATCAATAACAACCAGAGGCAATTCTGTCATAATTGCTAAACCCATTGCTTCAGCTTTTAATGAAAGGCCTGGTCCCGAAGTACTTGTAATTGCCAATGCACCAGTAAATGCAGCACCTACTGCCGAAGCAATTCCAGCAATTTCATCTTCAGCTTGAAATGTTACAACTCCATAATTTTTATATTTACTCAACTCTTGCAAAATTTCTGAAGCTGGTGTAATTGGATAAGAACCAAGAAACAAGGGAAGTTTACTTCTTAAAGATACTGTTACAAAACCGAGTGCAACTGCTTCATTTCCAGAAATGTTGCGATAAATACCTTTGGGTAATTTTGCCGGCTGTACATCATATCGTGTAGTAAAAATTTCTGTAGTTTCGCCATAATTAAATCCAGCTTTTAAAACACGTTGATTTGCCTCAAGTATATCCGGTTTCTTTTTAAATTTGGACTCAAGCCAGGCTAATGTCATTTCTATTGGTCGGTTATACATCCAATACATAATGCCAAGTGCAAAAAAGTTTTTGCATTTATCTTTTTCTTTGGGAGAAAGATTTAATTCGTCCAAGGCTGTTGTGGTTAATTTTGTTAATTCAACTGGAATTACATTGTAACCGGCTAATGATCCATCTTCAAGTGGATTAGTATCATACTGAGCAAGTTTTAGATTTTTTGCATCAAATGAATTTGTATTAACTATGATAGTCGCATTAGGTTTTAGATCTTTCAAATTAACTTTCAACGCAGCCGGATTCATAGCAACTAAAACATCGGGTGAATCTCCTGGAGTTTGAATATCACTACTGCTGAAATGAATTTGAAAACCACTCACACCAGCAAGAGAACCAGCGGGCGCTCGAATTTCTGCCGGGAAATCTGGAAGTGTTCCTATATCCGTACCAACCATTGCTGTTGTATCAGTAAATTGCGAACCAGTCAATTGCATACCATCACCGGAATCACCAGCAAAGCGTACTGTTACATCTTCAAGTATTTGAATTGGTTTTGCCATATTTATCTCTTTAGTTTCCTATAAATGTTGTTATTTAACAGAGTTAAAATAGTGAATATTGTATAATATTAAAAAATGAGTCCTATTTAACTTTCTGAATTATACCTAAAAATTCATCAGCATTAACAAATCCAGTAATTCTCTCAATCTCATTTCCGTTTGAATCAATAATTAGCACTGTGGGCATTCCTAATATCCTGAACTTATCACGAATTGCTTCAGTTTCTTCAGAAATTGTTTGCGTCATATCCACTTTATATGCATCAAATTCTTTTGACAGTTCAACAATCCTTGAATCCGAAAATGTTAATGCATCCAACTCTTTACATGGAATACACCAGTCAGCATAAAAGTCAATAATCATTTTCTTTCCATCAACCAAAGACTGATTATAATTTGCTTCTGAAAATTCTTTCCAATCAGGTGAAATATCTTTAGATGGAATCAGTGAATAAACTGAAATTAATAGTACAATTATTGAGAAAATAATTTTAAACCATCGAAATCCTATAATTTGATTTGCTGTTTTATCAAGAAACAATAAAATAATCGCTGCGATCAAGCCGAACATTGGTAAAATGTAGCTCGAAATTTCCTTAGGTAAAATTGGTCCGACAAAATAAATTGCCATGCCGAGCAATAAAAATCCAAAAATATGTTTCACACCTTCCATCCAGTCACCGGCGCGAGGTAATTTTTTAATTTTTCCAGAAAACAAAGCAAGAACTAAATATGGTAATCCTAATCCAAGTGCTAAAACAAAAAACATTAGAAAGCCATTAAATGGGTCCCCTTTTGCTGCAACATAGGTGACAAGCCCAATTACAAAAGGTCCAATACAAGGAGCGGCAACAATGCCCATTGTTAACCCCATAAAGAAAGCTCCAAAAGTACCAGCTTTAGCTCCGCCAGCTTTTGCAACAAGTGAATCTGGTAATTTGAACTCATAGACACCAAACTGACTCAAAGAAAGAAGAACAAAAAGAAATGCAATTCCAACTATTACAAATGGATTTTGCAGTAAGGATCCAAAAACTGAACCGCTTAATGCAGTTACAACACCGACAACTGAATAAGTTAATGCCATCCCGAGTACATAAAGAATTCCAAGTAAAAAAAGCCGGCTTGTTTTTCCTTCACTTTGTCCGCCAAAATATCCAATTGTAATTGGTATTAATGGATAAACACATGGTGTAAGATTAAGTGCTAATCCTCCAAGGAAAATAATTAGGAGACTTAAAATTAAACCGCTCGATTCTAATGTTGAAGCAAGTGAATCTTCACTTTTTTCAACATTAATTTCAGGTTCTGCTTGTTCAACATTTTTAAATGTTTCTTGATTTATTTGTAAAACCTCTGATTTTACTTTGACAACTTCGATTGAAATTGTATCTGATACCGAAGTTGGAGGCATACAGCTCTGATCATTGCATGCCTGATACTTTAGTTGTATCGGAATGTTGTTGTTACCAATTTCTAAATTTTTATCAATTTGAATTAATCCAGAAATAATAACTTCTCCATCATAAACAGAAACTGGTTTTTCCGAAAATTCAAAATTCAACTCCTGGGGTTTCGGGAAATTTAATTTGGTGAAAGGAAATTTTGGATTTTTTGAAATCAACTCAGTTGGAATTAAAAATTCGTCATTTGGTTTATTTGAATTTATATGCCACTTTTCTTCAATAATAACTTTGACACTAAACTTAAATGTTTCACCCTGAACTGCTTTATTCTGTCCGGGTATTATTTCTAGTTTTACTAAATCACTTTGTAATCCGAACTGAGCAAATGAAAATCCGCTTGCAAAAATAAAAGCCAGTAAAAATAATTTTTTAAAATTCATTAAATCCTCTAACTATTTAAGATAATGAAGTTAATAAAAGAGTTTTGAAAGTATAATTAATTTCTCCACTTTTGTACAATAGGAAATCTGCGCCCATAACCAAATGCTTTCTTTGAAACTCGCAAAACCGGAGCTGATTGTTTTCTTTTAAATTCGTTTAAATCTACTATCTTTAACACTTTTTTAACCGCTTCAGGTTCCTTAATTATGGAAATAATTCCACTTAACTCCATTTGTTCTTCTAAATAAAGTTTTAAAATTTTATCCAACAGATCATATGGCGGTAAAGAATCTTGATCAGTTTGATTTGGTTTTAATTCTGCAGAAGGAACTTTATTTACAATTTCATATGGGATAATCTCAGAATCTCTGTTAATATAATTAGCTAAGGAATAGATCTGAGTTTTATAAACATCTCCAATTACAGCCAATGCACCGCACATATCTCCGTATAAAGTAGCATATCCAGTTGCAATTTCAGATTTATTTCCGGTTGAGCATAACAAATATCCATGCTTATTCGAAAGAGCCATCAAATATAATCCTCTAATTCTAGGCTGAATATTTTCTTCAGTAATATCTTCTGGTTTGCCATCAAATGAGTCTTTTAACATCTCTAATATTTTGTCAAATACTGGTTGAATAGAAATATTATTTGATTTGATGCCAAGGTTGGCAATAAGTTTTTTAGAATCTTTTATACTTCCTTCACTTGAATATTTAGACGGCATCATCACAACATGGACATTATCTTTTCCGAGGGCGTGTACGGCAATGTATGTTACAATTGCTGAATCAATTCCCCCGCTTAAACCAACTAATGCTTTTTTAAATCCATTTTTTTTTGAATAATCTTTTACACCTAAAATCAGCGAATCTAAAACTTCCTTTTCAAAGCTAGATTCAATTTGTAATGTTTTATTATATTTTTTTTCCGTATCAAAAATAAAATAATCTTCTTCAAATGGCTTTCCAATTAAACATAGCTCACCTTTTTTATTTAAGCACATACTTGCACCATCAAAAATCAATTCCGTTTGTGCACCTACACAGCATACATATGCAAGAGGAAGTTTATCGTTTATGACTAAAGTTGAAAGCATTTCAAATCTTTCTTTCCTTTTTCCGTAAGAATACGGACTTGCGGAAATGTTGATCAAAACAGTTGCACCATCATCAACTTGTTTTTGAATCGGATCTATAGGATACCTTCTGTGCTTCCAGTAATCAGCGTCATTCCAAATATCTTCGCATATAGAAATTCCTATAATTTCATTCTTGAATTTGTGCACTTCAACAACTTTTGCTGATTCAAAATATCTAACTTCATCAAATACATCATAGTTTGGGATCAGTGATTTACTTTGAACAAAATGTATTTTACCATCGTAACATAGAATTGCTGAGTTGTATACATTTGTCCCAATCAAATCCTCATAATCTTCAGTAATTGATCCAAATAATAATCCAGTTGAAGTAGTTTGAGAAGCAATTTGCTCGGCAGTTTTCATTACTGATTGACGGAATTCTTTTTTCTCAACTAAATCGAGCGGCGGGTATCCGCAAAGAAATAATTCTGGGAATACTACTATATCAGCTTTCTCTTCAATTCCTTTTTTATATCCTTCAAGAATTTTTTCAGCATTCCCTTTTATATCACCAATTATCGGATTAGCTTGACAGACAAATATTCTCATACATCACACTATTTTGAAAGTAAAATTAGCTAAGTCAAAAAGTTAATTCAAACTTAATAAAGCTATTCGAATAATATGGAAGCTGAAATAACAATATTTTGGGGTAGACCAGGTTCAAGGTATATTGCTTCATTATTAACAATATCAGGATTAATAAATGCCGATGCTGCATATTTGGTATTAAATAAATTATTAATTGTAAGAAATCCTCTTATTTTCAGTTTATCTGTAATGCTGATGAAGTCATTAATTCCAATAGTGGAATTAAAAACAAAATAAGAAGGTACTTCAATTTTATTTGCATCATCAACAAAATAACTGCTAACCGAATTAAGAGAAAAATTTAGAAAAAAGTCCTTCAAGAATTTGGGTTGAAATGATAAACCAATGTTATAAAAGAATCTAGGGATACCAGCTACTGTATTATTCTTGTAATTTGCAAATGAGTTCGGTTTAAAATAATGAACTGAATCAACCAAATATTCATTGTATTTGTTATCAGAATAAGTGAAAGCACCTTTCAAAGAGATTCCTTGTTCAAATTCAAGTTCTGCACCTAATTCAATTCCAATTCGAGATGTTTTACCGGCTGTAAAATAAAATCTGCCACCGCGATACGGTATAATATCATTTTTGATATCAATATAATATCCAGCAACATCAATTGAAGCTGTTTTTAGAAGATTCGAATTGCTCACAGCTAACAAATGTTTTGTACCTACTTCATAAGTTGTAGAAATGATTGGTTCGAGCAACGGATTTAATAAGTATATTTGATCTTGACTATAAGTGCTTGACGGATCAGTTTCATTTCCGGCTGGAACTTCAGTACCTCCGCCAATATTTGCATAAATACTTTGTGTTTGATTGAATCGATATGTTAATCCAAACTTAGGAGTAAGTTTGGAGAATGATTTGCTTTGCAACCCATAGGATGAAATTAGAAAGTCTTCACTGTAATAAGTTATATTATCATAACGGAGTCCAGCAATAAAACTAATCTTTTCATTAAATATAATTTCATCTTGAATAAAAGCACCAAAATTATTAGCGCCTTCACGTTTATTTGCTCTTAATACAGAACCTCTTTGATTTGTAGAAGATAAACTATAAAATAAAATTGCTCCATCCTGATATGCTTCATCAATTCCAATAATTAAATGATTCTTTAATTCATTTGAGAATTTCGAATTATTCTTGAACATAATATTTCCGCCAATATGATATCGTGTAAAATCACGGAATGTTCCTCTTTCTGATCTTTGTAAAAATTTTGGAGATGCAAACAACATTCCAGATATCTGATTAGCTTCATCAAAATTATGTTCTATAGTGAATCCAATTCTACCTAGTCGGTTATGTCTTCGTTCGTCTCGTTGAGAATAAATTGCATTTGCTTGTTGAGGATTGAGTTCAAATTGCTTTTTAGTTAGTGGACCAGGTACGTGGAAAAGATTTGAACCAGCTAATACAAGTACACTAAATTTTGTAATGTCCTCAATATTTGATGTAATTCCAAAATTAAAAAGAGTCCTATAACTGCTTGAATGTTCCCTCCATCCAGAAAAATTTGTATTAGTTAGTGTTGCAAAAATTTTACCATATGTAATTGGAGTAACCGCCTTTGTTTGAAAACCATAAAAACCAAAACTACCTGAAAGACTTTTTATTGAGAGATTATAATTATTACTTGACGGAATTGTTGAGAGATTGACTATTCCACCAGAAGCATTACCCCAAATTGCAGAAGCATTGGATCGGATAACCTCCATATTATCTACTGCCCCCAAATCAATCAAATCAAATGATGTTCTTCCATCAGGTTCCGTTTCTGGGATTCCGTCAACCATAATTCGAATTCCCCTCGTTGTACCATAGTTAGATCTATCACCGGCTCCTCGTGCGCCAAAACCTCTAATTACCAAACGAATATCTTGATTACCAGCTCGCGTTTGAGCCAGAACTCCAGGTACAGAAGTTAATATTTCATCAAGTCCGTAACCTCGCAAATTCATCAATGATTTTTCATTGATAAGTGTAACTGCATATGGAATTTCGATTATGTTTTCAGGGTATCTTGTAGCAGAAACTGTTATTTGATTCATTTCATATTTTAAAGTATCCGGGTAAATAAATACTTGTGAATAAATTGAGTTTGATAGTAGAATTAATAAATAAATTATCTTCTTCATTTTAGATTTTTTTCCTTTCCCAAAAAAATTCTTTTCATCTCATAGCAGAAAATAAATATTAATTTTTTTTTAATAGAAGGTCATTAAAAATTGCAAATTATTTGTGTAGGTTTGCCAAAGGAGCAGAAGTATTTCGCATTGAGTGAACTTTATTTGGAACTGGGATTGTAACTTCATTTTTAACGTATTGTTCAAATTCATCTCTAAATCTTTGAATCATAAATTTAACTGGCCATGCAGCTGCGTCACCTAATGCACAAACAGTATTCCCTTCAATGTTTTCAGCAACACTTATCAAAAGGTCGAGATCTTTTGAAGTACCGTTGCCTTCTAAAATTCTGTGAAGTGTTTTTTCCATCCAGCCTGTTCCTTCACGACAAGGTGTGCATTGACCACAACTTTCGTGATGATAAAAATGAGTTATACGAATTAAAACTTTTAGAAGATTTGTATCTTCATCCATAACCATTACACCACCAATACCAATTGCCGATCCAGCTTCTTTTAAAGATTCTGCATCCATTCGTATACCTTCTAATTGATCTCCACGCAACGGCGGCATTGAAGAACCACCGGGAATTACACATTTAACTTTTTTATTATTTGGAATTCCACTGGCAGTATTGAAAATTAAATCTGTAAGTAAAATTCCAGTTGGTAATTCATAAACTCCAGGCTTGTTTACATGTCCGCTGATTCCATACAAAAGTGTACCGGGATGTTTTTGCGCACCAATTTTCGAATACCATTCCCATCCATTACTTATAATTTTGGGTACGTTTGTAATAGTTTCAACATTGTTAATGGTTGTAGGACATCCCCACAAACCTTTCTGTGCTGGGAAAGGTGGTTTAACACGAGGATAGCCTCGATATCCTTCAATTGAATTCATCAAAGAAGATTCTTCACCGCAAATGTAAGCCCCGGCACCTTTATGAATGTAAAGGTCGCAGCTAAAATCATTACCGAAAGTTTTTTTCATTGATTCGCCAAGAAAACCACGATCGTATGCAACTTCAATAGCTTTCTGCATTAACTTAATCCACTTATGATATTCTCCACGAATATACAGATACGCAACTTTAGCACCTATTGCATAACAAGTGATTATTGCACCTTCAATCAATTGAAAAGGATTGTCTTCAAAAACTTGTCTGTCTTTAAATGAACCGGGTTCGCTTTCGTCACCATTTATACAAAGATACTTTGGCTTATCAGTTGTCTTTGGCATAAAGCTCCATTTCAATCCAGCAGAAAATGCAGCTCCGCCTCTGCCACGAAGACCGGATTTTTTCACTTGGTCGATTATATCATCTGGAGATTGTGATAAAGCCTTTTTGAAAGATTCAAAACCACCATTAGTCAAATAAACATCTATTTGATTTAGGTTCGGTATGTCGGGTAAAACAATTCTTTCCATAATTAAGAATTCAATTCAATGAATTTAATATCTCTTCAACTTTTTCTTTTGAAAGGTTTTCAAAATAATCTTCATTAACAGCAATCATTGGTGCGTAGCCGCAAGCACCCATGCATTCAACTTCTTCGAGAGAAAATTTGCCATCTTGTGATACATGCATATTTTCAATGCCCAATTTTTCTCTCACTTGATCCCATATTTCATATGCGCCTCTCAACATGCATGAAACATTAGTGCAGACTTGCACATGAAATTTTCCCATTGGTTTCGTATGATACATTGTGTAAAAAGTAACTACGCTTAAAACATTCACTTTATCAATACTAAGAATATTTGCAATCTCTTCCATCACCTCATTGCTGATAAATCCATTTTGCTCTTGAGCTATATAAACAGTATCCATTACTGCGGCTAAAGCAGTTGGATACTTACTTCTTGCTTTTTCAATTCTTTTTATATTTTCTTCTGTGAATTTGAACATGTGTTAATTCTTTATCTTATCTCATTCTCTTATCTTATTCTTTTTCTTACTCTTTATTTATCCGCTTCACCCATTACCGGATCTAAACTTCCAATAATAGCAACGACGTCAGAGATCATTGCGCCTTTGCATAATTTTGAAATTACTTGAAGATTACAAAAAGAAGGTGAACGAATTTTCATTTTCCATGGATGACCGGTTCCATTACTAACAATATAAAAACCGAGTTCACCTTTTGGATTTTCTGCTGAGAAAAAAACATCTCCTACTGGCGGATTAATCCCATAATTAATTAACATGAAATCATGAATCAGTTCTTCCATTTTCGTATAAATTTCAGTTTTATGAGGAAGAACATGCTTTGGATCATTTGCCATAATTTCCCCTTTAGGCATTTTATCCAAAATTTGATAAAGTATTTTCACACTTTCTCTTACTTCATCGCCTCTTTGGAAATATCTGGCAAGACAATCCCCTTCTGAAAAAGTTGGTATCTTAAAGTCTAATTCATTATAAAACAAATACGGTTTTGCACGCCGTACATCGTATTCAACTCCAGAGGCTCTTAAGTTTGGACCCGTAACACCATATTCAATTGCATCTTCTTTACTTAAAACCCCGATACCTTCCAATCTATCAATAAAAATTTTGTTGCCAAGAAGAAGTTTATCCATTTCATCTAAGGCTGAATGAAATTGATCCAAAAATTCTTTCACCATTTGCAATACTTCATCATCAGCATCAGCAGCTACTCCGCCAATTCTAGTATAGCTTGTTGTAAATCTTGCACCAATTAGTTTATCAAATATATTGTGAATTTTTTCTCGTTCTCTGAAAGTCCACATTACCATTGTAACTGCGCCAACATCCATTGCATATGTTCCAATTGCAACCATATGGGCAGCAATACGAGATAATTCAGCAACCATCATTCTTATATATTGAGCTCTTTTCGGAGATTCAAGTCCAAGCAATTTTTCTACTGCAAGTACATAAGCAACATTATTGCAAAGTGTGGCTGTATAATCAAGTCGATCGGTATGAGGAATGTATTCAATATAACTCATGTCTTCAGCCATCTTTTCATAACCGCGGTGTAAATATCCAAGCTCTGGAACTGCTGCCATTACTGTCTCACCGTCAAGTCTTAAAACCAACCTTAGCACACCATGAGTTGCTGGATGTTGAGGACCCATGTTTATCACCATTTCATTTTCCAATGAATCTTCAATGGTGATTTCTCTAATAGCATCAAGTTTCTTTAATAATTTTTCGTCGTTATATATACTTGAATGTAAATCCATATTACTCAACTTTTTTTGGAAGTGGAAGAGAGCCGGGAATTCCAATCACTGGGAAATCTTTTCTAAGTGGATGATATTGGAATCCTTCTGGCATGTACATTCTTCTCAAATCAGGATGATTAATAAACTTAATTCCGTACATGTCATAAGTTTCTCTTTCATACCAATCTGCACTTTCCCAAACTGATGAAACTGTTTCTATTTGAGGCGGTTCTTCATCAATGTTAGATTTAATTCGAATTGTAAAATTGTTTTTGAAAGAGTATACATGATAAACAACAGTGAATCTTTTTTTACGAGTAGCCCAATCAATTGCAGTAAGATCTTTGCAAGTCACAAATTGTAAATCGGAATCTTCTTTAAGGTATTTTGCAAAATCGACAATATTATTTTTAGAAATTGTTATTGATAAATCATTTCTAAATTCAACAACTTCTTCAACAGCATCGCCGAATTGATTCCTAACTTTCTTTTTAATTAATTCTTTGAATTCCATAGTTAGTTTTAATGAGCATCAACATTTATCAAAGGATTATCTTGAAAATCTCTTGCACGTGTTTTTGATATTTTCTTTTGAATCTCCATAACAGCATTAATCAAATTTTCCGGACGCGGCGGACAGCCAGCCGTATAAACATCAACCGGTAGAAATTGATCAATCCCTTGTACTACACTATATGAACGATACATTCCACCCGAAGATGTACATGCCCCCATTGCAATTACCCATTTCGGTTCGGGCATTTGATCATATATTCTTCTAACAACTTGAGCCATTTTATAAGTTACAGTTCCAGCAACGATCATCAAGTCGCACTGTCTCGGAGTAAACCGCATGACTTCAGAACCAAATCGTGCAAGATCATATTTGGGATCTGCTGCGGCAATCATTTCGATAGCGCAACATGAAATGCCCATCGGCATAGGCCAAACAGAACTTCTACGTGCCCAAGTTATTACTGAATCTATTGTAGTCGTAATAAACCCATCTTGTAAAAATTTTGCTTCTAATCCCATTTCAATCCGCCTTTCACAAAAATGTACAAGAATCCTAACTCAAGAACAATTAAGAAAATAAGCATTGGTATAAACGCAAATAAACCGTGCTCGCCAAAAAGTGTTTTGAATTGTACTGCCCATGGATAGACATAGATCACTTCAATGTCGAAAATAATAAAGAGCATTGCTACTAAATAATATTTGACTGAAATTCTTTCATGGGTAGTGCCTACTGGATCCTTTCCACTTTCGTATGATAATTGCTTTATTTTATTTGGACTGTAAGGACCGAATAATTTTGAGGAGAAAACTATTGCTCCCCCAATAATTGCAGAAAAAATTAGCACAAGGAAGATTGGTATGTAATCGAGAATCATTCTATAGATAATTAATTTTGGTTAGAAAAATAAGCCAAAACTGTCTATAAAGTCAAAGAATTGCTAGAAAAGAATTTTTTGAATATACTTTTTTCATAAAAGTAATCCCCTAAGATTATTTTAATACTTCATAAAGAACTTTCAACACTTCATCAAGATCTTCATAACTAATTACTAATGGCGGTAATAGTCTTAGTACCGTAGTTCCAGCTGGTAATGAAACGATTCCTTTTTCAAGTAGTTCAATTATTACTGGTTGAGATTTATCTTTTAGCTCAATTCCAATCATAAGACCGAGTACACGAATTTCTCTTACTTTAGATAACTCAAAACTTTCTAATTTATTTTTAAAATATTTTCCCTTTGCTTCAGCTTGTTCCCAAAGTTTTTCTTCCACCATAAATTCAATTGATGCATAACCAGCTGCACAAGCTAATGGATTACCTCCAAACGTTGAACCGTGTTTGCTCTTTTCAACTTTAATTTTTTCTGAACAAAGCAAAGCACCCATTGGAAAACCGCCAGCCATTGATTTTGCTATCGTCATCATATCGGCTTCTATCCCAACATGCTCAATTGCAAACATTTTTCCAGTTCTGCAAAATCCAGTCTGTATTTCATCTATTATAAGCAAAATCCCATTTTCATCACACAATTTTCGAACTTTTTCAAAATATTCTTTTTGACCTAAATTAATACCTCCTTCACCTTGAACAATTTCTAAAATAATACCGGCTGTATCACTATCAACAGCTTCAGCTAACTTTTCAAAATTATTAAAAGGGACGAAAGAAAAACCGGGAACAAGGGGTTCAAAACCTTCACGATATTCTTTTTTAAAAGTAGCACTTAAGGCGCCGTATGTTCTTCCATGAAATCCTTTCATAGCAGCGATAAATTTCGATTTCTTTGTGTTTAATCTTGCAAATTTAATTGCAGCTTCAATTGCCTCTGTCCCGGAATTTGTTAGGAATGCTTTTGTTAAATTTCTTGGAGTGATAGAAAAAAGTTTTTCAAGGAATTTTGCTTTTGTGTCGTTGTAAAATGTATTAGCACAAGTAATAAGTGTCGCTGCTTGATTAGAGATTGCCTCAACTAATTTATCATTCGCATGACCAATATTCGCAACACTAATTCCCGAGGCCATATCGATAAATTCCTTTCCATTCTCATCCCAAAGTCGAGCACCTTTCCCCTTAACAATTACTATATCTCTTCTTGGATATACGTCTACTTCGTATTGTTCAATAATTGATTTATAGTTACTCATTCGATCTCCAAATCTAAATGATTAATTAAGCTACTTCTAATCAATAAGACCATTAAGAAATAATTGTTCCTTTACCATTTAATGCGTCATTAATGGGATGCTCTGTTCTTCCGTCAGATAAAATTACAGTTGAATTTCCAGTTTCAAAAAGTTTTTTAAGTGCAAGAATTTTTCTTTTCATTCTTCCTTCAACCTTTTTTTCCATTTCATCAAGCTCAGCTTTTGTTAATTTTGGAACTAAAGAATTAGGATCATTTTTATCAAGCAAGAGTCCGGATTCTTCTATTAAAGAAATTATTTTATCAGCATTGAATTCTTGTTGAAGCAATGCAATTATGTCGTCATTTTCAGAATTTATTGCAAAATTGTTTTCATCAATCAATGGTACTGATAATACCGGAATATATCCGTTAACTAAAAGTAGGTTCAACAAGTGCCTATTTACACTTTTTGGTTTCCCAGAAAAATCTCTTACTATTAAAGTTTTCCCATCTTCACGAATTTTAATTCCAGCATTGCGTTTACCTTGGATCAATTTTCCATCTAATCCAGAAAGACCTACTGCATTTATTCCTTTCTGCTGACAAAGTTCCACGATTCTTTTATTTCTCAAACCAGCGTAGGACATCATCATCAAATCAATTGTTTCTTCATTACTCAATACTGAGTCATATCCCGAAACGGAAGTAACTATTCTTTTGCTGATATTCAATTTTTTTGCTAGTTCATCACGCAATGCATTTGCACCGTGTACAATAATAAATTTTTCATTTAAAGCAGCTAAATCAGAAATAATTCCATCAATATTAATTCCTTTTCCGCCGCCAATTTTAATTATAAGCATTTATACTCCGTTAGACTACCTTGTTCAATAGGATTCCAATCATTATCATTATCAAGCGGCTCTGAGCTGATTATTATATTAGTATCAGAATATTTTTTGTACAAAGTGAAATACTCCGGCTGTTCATTAAAATATGAATATACATAAGTTGCATTTTTTTCGGAAAGAATAATATTCATTGCTCGGATATAAGATGATTTAGCGATTATTATTTTAGTTCCTTTTTTAATAGCATCAAGAATTTTCCCTTTATCAAATCGTTTTATATAATTAAAAATTTTTTCTGCACCAATTCTTCCTTCTTCCTTTATTTTCACACCTTTAAGTTCACCGTTAAATATGAATATATACTTATCATCATAGAACGGCATATTGTTTTCAACAACAATTCCTTCATCACGAAACGCACTTCTGGCATGTGCAATTAATCTTGTTGTTCTACCAAACTTCGAAAAGTCATCTTCCCAGATTGGCAAAATATTTTTATAATGCTGCCATTTATTATCTTTCCAAAAACTGCAGCCCCAACCATGACCTTGAAATTCTTTGCTTTCAATAGAGATTTTGGAAAACTTTAACAAAAATTCTGCAATTGAAAATTCATGTTTTGAATTGATATAAAGTAATCTACACATTTAAAAATTATTGCTCTTTTCTCGAAGAATAAATTATTTGATCACAACAAATAAGAGGAATTATTTTTATAACGTACATCATTAAATTGGATGTAATCCAGAAAATTCAAGTCCAGTTTTTTCATCAAATCCATGCATAATATTAAACGCTTGCAAAGCTTGTCCAGCAGCACCCTTCATTAAATTATCGATAGCACTAATAACTACCAGCCGATTTGAGAATTCATCCTTCTTAAAACCAATGTCACAATAATTTGTACCGAATAATAATTTTGGTTCTGGATAGCGATAAATTCCATCACTCTCTTTAACAATTCTAATAAAAGGTTCCTCTCCATAAGAATCGCGGTAAATTTTCCAAATCTCCTTTTCGCTCAAGTTATCTTTTAGAAAAACATGCGATGTTGCAAGCAGACCTCTTACCAAATCAATTGCAGTAGCTGAAAAATGTATATTAATTTTTTTATTAAATGATAATTCTTGAATTATTTCTGCGGTATGTCGATGTTGCGTTGGTGCATAGGATCGAACTACTCCGCTTCTTTCCGGATGATGTGATCCTTCATTAATTTTATTTCCTCCTTCGCTTGAACCAACTTTTACTTCAACAACAGTTCTTTCTTCATCAGCTAATCCATTTTTGTATAGAGGATATAATGCCAAAATACTGGCAGTTGCATTACATCCAGCGCTTGAAATATAATTTGCGGTTTTCATTTCTGAACGATGAAGTTCTGGAATGCCGTAAACAAATTCTTTCAATAGTTCTGGCCGGGCGTGTTTATGTCCATACCATTTTTCATATTCTGATGGATCTGATAATCGGAAATCAGCACTAAGGTCAATTATCTTGGGTGCTAATTTATTAAAAGTATCAATTTTATTTTGAGAACTGTTATGCGGAAGACACAAAAATAAAAGATCGCATTCTTGAATTTCAGATATTGAACAAAATTTCATTAATGTTGTTTTTCGTAAGTTAGGATGTATTTTATGAATAAATTTGCCGGTATTGCTTTCAGAAGTAATTTGTTTTAACTCAACATTTGGATGAAATAGTAGAAGTCTAATCAATTCACCACCGGTATAACCAGAACCTCCTACAATTGAGACTCTTATTTTATCCATTATCACCCTCAACAACTTTTAAAACATAATCAACCATTTTTTGAGGAATATTAACTCCGGTTGTGTCAATACTATTTTTGTATTCCATTGTATAGTTTACTTCATTAACCATTAATCCATTTGACGTTTCGAATAAATCAATCGCAACTATACCACCTCCAACAGCTTTAGCAGCTTTTACTGAAATCTCATTCAATTCATCTGATACTACACATTTGGATGCAACACCTCCACGAGCTGTATTTGTAATCCAGTGTGGCGATGTTCTATAAATTGCAGCTATGCAATTGTCACCAACAATAAAACTACGAATATCTCTTCCGCTTTTCTCAACATATTTTTGGATATAAAAAATTGAGTGATGATATGAACCTAAAATTGTTTTGTGTTCTAAAATAGCTTCAGCTGCATCTTTGTCATTTATTTTAGAAAGTAATCTCCCCCAGGAGCCAACTGCCGGTTTGAGAACTACTGGATATCCCATTTCTTCAATTGCCTTTAGAGCTGATTCTTCAGTGAACGCAACACGAACTTCTGGTTGAGGAACTTTATTTTCGGCTAATGCCACAGAGGTTAATAATTTATCACCACAGATTGTAGCAACTTTATACGAATTGATGCATTTTATTCCGAAAGATTCATACAATCTTAATGCATGAAGCGCACGTGAGTGGTTAATACATCTTTCAATTACAACATCAATGTCATAGCTTCCATTTCCCAAACTGAAAGTAATTTCTCTATCGTCCATTAAAACTATTTCAATTCCTTTCCTTGATCTAAGCTCATCAATAAGAAATTTTTCATCTTTGCGAATTAAAGAATGAAGCAAACCAATTTTCATTTTATATTTTCCTCCGGCTCGATATAATAATTGCGAGTCTATTTATTGTAAGTTTTGTGATGCTTAACTGCGTCGACGATATGTTTCAATTCGGAAAGGTCTACTGTTCGTCCTCGTTGACCAACGAACTTAACTTCTTTTAATACTTCCATTTGATGTTCATCATCCATTGATTCTTCTCCAACAAGTTTAAGTGCATATCTTAATGAAGCGATTCCAGACATTTGATCGAGTGCAAAAGATCTTTCACGACCAAGCAGATTTGGATCTAAACTTTCATAATGCATTGGATTAATCGACGCAGCATGAGTATGTACTCCAGCACAGTGAGTAAATGCATTTTTACCAGTAATGGGATAATTAGCTGGTATTGGAATTCCTGAATGTTTGCTTACCAGATCATAAAGTTGCGTTAATTTGCTTATGTTCCACCTTTGTTCGTTATGATCAACAGAAAGTACAACCAATAACTCAGCAAGATCAACAATACCGGCTCTTTCACCAAGTCCGAGTGCGGCAGCATCAATAATATCTACACCAGCCCGGTAAGCATCTAAGGCATTTGCCAACGCAAGCCCCCTATCATTATGGCAGTGAACTGCAACTTTCGGAAACAATTTTCTCTTTGCAAATTCATCTTTAAGATTGGATATATAATCATACATACTTCTGTTTGTACCTGGTACCATATAACCAGTAGTATCTGCAACACTTATTATATCAGCACCAGCTTCAACGGCAGCCGAAGCAGCTTTAACAACATTTTCAAATTGGGAGCGAACTGTATCTTCCGGAGTATAACGAATCAATAAATTTGGTTTTTGACTTTTAGCATACTTTATTACATCTGTAATCTGAGTTATTGCGGTTTCAAGATCTTTCTTAAAAACAGTTTGAAGTCTTTCATCAGATACACAATAAAATATTCCAATAAAATCTACTTCACACTCTAACGCAAGATCAATATCATTTTTAAGAGATCGGGAATGTGCTCCAACAATCGATTTAAAACCTTTTTGTGCTATTGATTTTACAGCGGCATGAATTTCTGGTGTAACCACTGGATGACCAGCTTCAATGATATCCACACCAATTTCATTTAGAAGATTTGCAATAGCAAGTTTAATGTGCTTATCAAAATAAACACCAGGAGTTTGTTCTCCTTCGCGCAGAGTTGAATCTAAAACCCAGACCAACTACTGACCCCAGTCTTCTTCTTCTTGAGGAGCTTCATTAAGTTTTGGAGGATCAAGTGAGATTACTTCAAGTTCTGTTCCACACTCAGGGCATTCGAGCAATTCGCCTACTACTGTTCCCTCTTGCAAATTTATGCTTGCATCACAAACTGGACATTCAGCTTTCATATTCACTCCAAAAAAAAGTTTTGCAAAAGTAAAAAACTATTTAGTTGATAGCAAGAATGAAGTTGCTTTTACTCAATGACTCGTTACAAGAAAATTTACGTTCGATTCATTCAGTGGTCAAAAGTTTTTGAGTTAAAATATTTTTGAGAGAATCAAATTCAATTTTATGCTCTGCAGAAAGCGGTTTTACTGACGGCATTTTTTCACGAAGAGGATTTACTTGCCTACCATTTTTCCAAAAGCGATAACACACATGAGGACCAGTTGCTAAACCAGTACTTCCAACATATCCAATAATTTGACCTTGCTTAACAGCTTTTCCATTTCTAATACCTTTTGCGAATTTTGACAAATGTAAATATTGAGTTGAATAGACAGAGTTATGTCTCACTTTTATGTAATTACCATTCCCACTTGTATAACCAGCATTAACAACTACTCCATCACCTACAGACATGATAGGAGTTCCAGTAGGTGCCGCATAATCTGTTCCGAGATGTGCTTTCACCCTTCCTAAAACTGGATGAAGTCTTCGTGAAGAGAACCTTGAGGAAATTCTACTAAATTTCAATGGTGCAATTAAAAAAGCTTTTTTCAAACTATTTCCTTTTTCATCATAATATCCTACTTCGTCATTCTTTTCAAATCTGAATGCATTAAACTCATTCCCAGAATTTCTAAAAACAGCAGTTAAGATTTTTCCAACACCAGAAAGTTTATTATCTACATATAACTGTTCATAAACAACTTTGAAAGAATCACTTTTTTGAATTCTAAAAAAATCGATTTGCCAGGCATAAATTTCAGAAAGTTTAACAGCAATTTCCGGGTCAATCTGTTTTGATTCAAGTGTTTCCCATAAAGAATTTTTAATTATGCTTGCAACAGTTCGTTCTTTAATTTCAACTTCTTTTTTCCCAAAATACACATTAACACTATCCCGCAAATCATAAACAACATACTCAATCGGATTTCGAACATATACGAAGTACTGAACTGTTTCGGTTGTATCCCATTTAGCATAAATATAGTATTCATCTCCCGATCTAAAACTTCTTACTGGGAAAATTGACCTTGCTTTATCGGCAATGTTAAATATTTGTTTGTCCGAGAGACCATGCGGGATTAAAATATCACTTAAAGTTTCACCTGAATTAAAAGTACCATGCACTTCAATTAGTGAATCAACAACTAATCCGAATGAATTTTTTATGGGCTGGTTAATTGTTGTATAATCCTCGTTATCTGCACACGACACTATAAGAATAAAAATTAATAATATGAGAAAAGAAATTTTATTTAGCATTAGCATCCTCTTGCATCATCCCAAAAATGGTACCTTCAACATCTTTGCAATAACAGATATACCCAACGTTTGGAATAGTCATTTTTTCAACCACTTGTTCACCGCCATTTATTTTAACTTTTTCGATTGCTTCTTCTAAATTTTCAACTTGAATTGTATTTACAATTCCATTTCCGGGCATGGTCCCTTGCGGAACAAAAAAAGCACCATCAATTCCGGGTGAATTTTTATCTCCGGTAAAAGCAAGCCAATATTTTTGTTCACCCCATTGCTGAACATTCCAACCAAATACAGATTTATAAAAATTAATAACTTTTTCGGGATCATTTGCCGCGATTTCAAAGTGTATAACACGATTCATAACTAACCTATTATTTATCGGTGGAATTTTTCTTAGAATTACTTTTTATTCTAAAAGGATTGAATATGAATTCTAATATGTGAAAAATAAATTCAGTTATTGAAGACATTGTTTGTTAAAAAAATTAGATTAATCTTTTTATTATTTCAACAGAATTAATACCATCCGCTTCAGCAGAAAAATTTGGGATAATTCTATGTCTTAACACCGGCATCAAAAATTTTTTAACATCATCAATTGATGGTGTAAATCGATTATTTAATACTGCATTTGTTTTGGCTGCAAGAATTAAAAACTGTGATGCTCTTGGACCTGCACCCCAACTAACCCAATCTTTAATAAATTGGTCCGACTCGCCGTTGACTGGGCGAGTTTTATTTACAATATCAACAGCAAATTGAACTACGTTATCAGCTACTGGAACTCGTTTTATTAATTCTTGATAATTAATTAAATCTCTTGAGCCTAAAACTTTTTTTAATTTTGGTGAATAAGAACTTGTAGTTTGTTTAATAATTTCCGTTTCTTCTTTATTGCTTGGATATTCAAGCCAAAGATTAAACATAAATCGGTCTAATTGAGCTTCGGGAAGGGGATAAGTTCCTTCTTGTTCAATAGGATTTTGCGTTGCAAGTACAAAAAATGGTTCATCAAGCAGATGTGTTTGGCCAGCAGCAGTTACTCTGTGTTCTTGCATCGCTTCAAGTAATGCAGATTGAGTCTTAGGAGGAGTTCTATTAATTTCATCAGCTAAAATAATATTTGCAAAAATTGGACCTTGTATAAATCTGAAAAACCGTTTCTTAGTAATAGCATCCTCGTCAATAATTTCTGTACCGGTTATATCGCTAGGCATTAAATCAGGTGTGAATTGTATTCTATTAAATTTTAGATCTAGAACTTCTGCGAGAGTTTTTATTAAAAGAGTTTTTGCTAATCCTGGAACTCCTACTAAAAGACAATGTCCTTTGGCGAGCAGACTAATTAATAAATTGTCAATTATTTCGTGCTGTCCAATAATAACTTTGGCAATTTCTTCTTTAACTTTCGAAATACTCAAAGAAAGTTGCTCAACTCCTTTTACATCACTTTGGTTGTTTGCAACCAAATTATTCTCCTAATTAAAACTGTTGTTAAAATGTTAAAGTCTAGTTTCCCAAAATATTTTTTCTTTTAATTCATCCATCCAAATTGCATATAATTTTTGTTTCTTGTTGTATTCAGTAAGTCTTTTAATTTCTTCATAATCTTGATCAAGATTTGCACGATGTTCTGGAATTCGTTTAATTAATTTTACAATATGATAACCATAAGTATTTCGATCAATCTCTAACCTTTTAGGATAACCAATATCACCTTCTTTCAATTTATAAATCTGATCCAAAGTACTTTTATCCAGTTGATTTTTTTCAAAAGTACCAAGCTGTCCGCCAAATTTAGAAGTCTCTTTATCATCACTATATTTTTTAGCAAAAGATTCGAACGTATTTACATTTTTGATTATGCTGTCTCTAAGGTCAGTTAAAAATTCAATTGCTTTTAAATCAGCTTCATCATCAGATTTTAGTTTTATAAGAATATGTCTTGAGTGAATTGATTCTCCCCTTCTTTCAATCAATTGGATAATATGAAATCCAACGGGAGATTCAACAACGCCAGAAAGACTTCCGGGAGCTAAAGAATATGCAACAGCTTCAAACTCAGAATAGAATACACCACGTTTTACAAATCCGAGATCTCCGCCTTGAGAAGCACTGCCAGGATCATCTGAATATTTTTTTGCAAGTGAAGCAAAATCTGATCCTTTTTTTAGAGAATCAAGAAGTGCTATTGCCAACGAACGCGCTTTTGTTTTAATTCTTTCACCCGTTCTTGGATTTTGAAAGATGTGTGATATCTGATATTTCTCTGCTACTATTCCAAGTGAGTCTTTATATGAATCAAAGAAATCTTCAACCTCTTTTCTAGAAACTTGAATACTGCTAAATTTCTTCTGCTGAACCATTTGAGCCATTAAATTTTTTCTAGTATCATCTCTTAAGGTTCTTTTTATTTTTTCAACTGGCATTCCATAGACTTGCTCAAGTCTTTCTTTTGAACCATATTGACTGATAAAATAATTAATTTGATACTCAAGCTGCTGAGTTACTTGATCATCTGTAACATTTACAGAATCAAGTTCTGCTTGTGCATATAACAGTTTTTCTTCAATTAGCTGCAGAAGTATAGTTTTAAGGAATGTAGTATCCTTTAGGTTTTGATTTTTTTGCGCAGCTTCGAAACTAGCTCTAAAATCCAATTCCGATTTTAATATAATTTCATTGTCAACAACTGCAACTATTTTGTCTGCAATTTGTTGAGCAAAAATGGTTGTAGACATAAGAAGCAATAACAATATTCGTTTCATAAGATTACCTTTTAATTTCAACTTTGTAGTCAGAAATCAATGATTCAATATAGTTTTTAATCAATTCTTTTCTTTTGACAGTAATAAATCTCTCTCGAACTATATTTTGAATAAATTCGAATGATGGTATTGAATTACGATTATATTTTTCAAGAAATTGAACAACAGTAAATTTTGATGGTTCCGAATCAAATACAATGCTAACTTCATTGAGCAACAAATTATCGACTATTTTTTGGAATGCTAATGGTTTTATTTGATAACTGTAAAATAATTTATTAGCAAATTCTTCGATTAATGTATTATCCGATTTAATAATTTTAATTGTATTCTCCCATCTACTTTCAATAAGTAAATTTCTAAATCTAATGGCAGATTCCCGATTGACAAAAGAAGCTAAGTTTAATTTGTATAAATCATCCGTGAGCCTGAAGTCAGATTTATATACATCAAAATATTTCTTAATTTCATCTGTTGCTGGATTAATAGGTTTATTCTTAAGATATTTTTCAATTAATAATGTAGCAGCTAATTCGCGTTCACTCCTTTTTACCAAAGAAATATAATTAGGTTCAGCGATGATGTTTTCTTTAATTGCTTCTTGGTACAGAACTTCCTTTTCAACCCAATCATTAATAAATTCTTCTTTATACATTGATTTATTATTATAATCACCCAATGCTGAATCAAGCACTGCAGTAGTCAAAGTATGTTCTTCAACTTTTGCCACATAATCTTCTGTTTGTTCTTTTCTTGTGCATGAAGTTGTAAACAATACTAATGTTAAAAGAAAAAAACTAATTTTTAAACGCAGCTTCAAGCTTATCATAGTATAGATTAGGTTGATATATACTTCTAAGTTTATTTAAATAACTTTCTTCAAGCCGTTTGCTTTCACTTTCTTGGAGCAAACTTGCAATCTCAGCTTTTGCTTCATCAAGCGTCTTAAACCTTGCAACATCTCTGCTGACCAATTGTACTATAGACCATCCATCTTGAAAAGGGAATGGAGGTGTGATATCGCCAATATTTTCAAGTGCATTTGCCTTTATTGATAATTCATTTGCATCTATTTCTACTAACCCAGAATAGCCTGACGTGTTCTCATAACCACGTCTTTGAGTATACTTAACTGAAAGGCTGTCAAAATCATATCCAGACACTGCCATTGAATAGTAATTATTTGCAAGCGAGTCATTAGTTAAATATAATTCTTTGAATTCAACTCGATCTTTCCATCTAAATCTTTCTTTGTTTTTATTATAATAATTTTCAATCATAACACTATCGACTACAACTTTAGACCAGATTTCTTCTTCAAGTATTTTAAATAAATAAATACCTTTTTCATACTCGCTCATTAACTTTGCAAATTCTGAATCTTCATTGTCATACACCATTGCTTTTTCTTCAATTAATTTTTCACTAGCAAACTGTTCAATTGCATCATCAAGAACTGCTTTATCAAATTCTCTATTTAGAAATGCGCCTTTAAATTGTAAGAATCCAAATAGAGAATCGATCACATAATTATTTTTATTAACATTGAAAATGTTTAATGCTCCAAACTCTTTATTTATAAACGAACCTTTATAATTCGCATCAACTTTAATCGAGTCAGCATTAGCCAATAATTTGTTATAATTATCATTATTAACAGAATATTGAAATTCTTTTTTAAGTTTATCAATCAATAATTTGAAAGCATCCTTGTGCCTTACCCTTTGAAACATCTGTTTTAATTCTTCTTTTTCAGCTTCATATGTAGGTAATGGCTGAATTTCATTTACTTTGATTAAATGATAACCAAAACTTGTTTCAATTATTGGAGAAATCTCATTTACTTTTAAATTAAATGCTGTATTCTCAAACTCTGGTACCATTCTTCCGCGAGTAAAATATCCTAAGTTGCCATTTTGTTTTCCGCTGGCGATATCATCTGAATATTCAGAGGCTAGTTTACCAAAATCTTCACCCTCGGAAAGTTTTTTCTGAACCAATTTTATTTTTTCTAATGCTTTTAATGAGTCAATGTTTCCAGTTGTATCACGAAAAGCAGCTAAAATATGCTGTGCTTTCACTTGGGGTTTTCTAGGAACTTTGTTCAGAGCTTTTAAGATATGATACCCAAATTGTGATTTAACTAATTCTGGGAATATTTTTCCAGTTTCAGTATTATAAATTGCATCTTCAATCGGCACACTTACAATTAGTCCACTTGTAACCCAACCTACAACACCGCCTCTATCTTTTGTATAAGTATCTTTTGAATATTCTTTAGCAATATCTTCGAAGCTTTCACCTTTATTGATTCTTTCAATTAATTGATTACCCAGCACAACACATTGATCATCTGTCATTAAAGTATCTGGAAGCAAAAGTATATGAGCGGCATGAATTTCAGTTTTTCTTCTTTCGTAAATTTCTTTCATACCTGGTTCAAAAAGTCTGTCTTCAAGAAATAAAGTACCACCAATATTTTTTTTATATTCGATTAATTCCTTTTGCATATCCTGATCAACTGTATATCCTCTCACAACAGCATCTCGGAGTTTCATTTTATAATTGACAAATAAATCTAAAAATTTCTTAAGCGAATTAAGAGAATCATCTTTAGCGGCTTCTACCCCACCAGAATTTTTAGCGTATGCTTCTTCAAATTCACCCATTGTAATTTCATAATTCCCATAATCAGCAACAATAATTTTTGAATGTTCAGGTGTACAAGAAACAAGTAATGAGATCAAAAGCAAAACTAAGATTAGAAGTTTTCTGAAAATCATTAAAATTACCTCCTTATATTGATAATATCTTCATGTTACATGTTACAATTACAAAAAATTTATTTATCAATCGGTATCGGGATAGTATTTCTTTCCCAAAAGTGACCGAATTCATAACCTTGAATTTTTTTTTCATTCTCAGCAAGTTCAAGTCGTTTTTCTGTTAAGCAAACATAGAATTTATCAACTTCAACACCTACAAATTTCCGATCAAGTTTTTTAGCCACAACAGAGGTAGTCCCGGAACCTAAGAAAGGATCCATAACCACGTCACCTTTATTTGTACTTGCCAAAATTAATTTTGCAATTAGTTTTTCTGATTTTTGCGTTGGATGAACAGTATTTTCTGGCATTGACCAAAAAGGCACTGAAATATCCGTCCAAATATTTGATGGAAAAGTTAATCTATAGTTACCGTTCTTACTTTTTTTCCAATCTTTTGGTTCCCCTTTTAGATCCTTATATGGTGCGATTACACGACGTAAAATTTTAACTTCACTGGAATTAAATGTATAATTTTTAGAATGAGTAGCAAACCAGATATCTTCAGAATTATTTTTCCAGTTTTTTGATGAACCTCTCCCTTTTTCGCGTTCCCATGAGATTCTATTCCTTAGAATAAAATGCTTGTTCAACAATTGACCAATTGAGATTGATGAATACCAATCTGAACAAAAGTAAATTGAGGCTGTTTCTTTAAGCACTGGTTTTATTTCAATTAATAATTTTTCTATCCACTTTGTATAATCATCAACAGACTTAAGAGTAAATTTTGTAGAATTAAAAATCTTATTTAGATTATAAGGAGGATCAATTACTAATAAATCCACAAAATTTTTTGGAAAATATCTTAATGCATCAAATAAATTCTGACAGATTGTTTTATTGATTAAATCCTCAGCATTTGCTACCCTTTTAAGAACAATTGCTCTATCTAAGTAACTTTTATATTCTTTTTTGTTGATTGCTATTGAACGATTAAGCGGAGATTTACTTGTCTTCATTCGTTTCATTTACAATATTTACTTTGCATTAGTACCAAGAGGTATAGATTCATCAAGTTCAATAATCTTAACAATGCCTTCTTCATTTGAATCAAGTGCAAGTATCATTCCTTGGGAATCTAGCCCAAATAATTTTGCTGGTTTTAAATTTGCAACAACTAAAACTTTCTTTCCTATTAATGATTCGGGCTCATAACTTTTTGCAATACCAGCTATTAATTGTCTTTTTTCAGAACCAATATCAATTTGAAGTTTAAGTAATTTGTCACTTTTCTTAACTTTTTCTGCTCCAATAATAACAGCGGCTTTCAATTTTATTTTTTTAAAATCATCAATTGTTATTTCTTCATCAGCATCTACTTTCTCTTCCACTCTGCAAAATTTTTTGATTTGTTCATCAATCACACTGTCTTCAATTTTATTGAATAATATTTCTGGTTGATTTAGTATTCCACCAGCTTTCAAATTTTCTTTGCCACTATTATCCCATTCCGTTTTATCTGAATTCAACATTTGGAATATTTTCTCAGAAGTAAAAGGAATGACTGGTTCAAAAACTTCAGCTAGCGTGTAAATTGCATTTAGACAAATGTTAATTGTAGTAGCACATTTTTCTTTATCCGATTTTACAGTTTTCCACGGTTCAGAATCATTAAAGTATTTATTGCAAGTTCTAGCTAGGTTCATCATTTCTAAAACAGCTTCCTTAACTTTATACCTTTCCAGCAATGTACCAATGGAAGTTGGATAATCTAATAAAACTTGTGTCATTTCATTATCAATTTTACTAAGCTTACTTCTAATGGGTATTTTGCCGTTAAAGTGATTAAAAGCGAAAGTGAATGTACGATTTATAAAATTTCCAAGTATGTCAGCTAATTCACTATTATTTCTTGCTTGAAACTCTTTCCAATAGAAATCAGTATCTTTATTTTCAGGTAAGTTTGCAGCTAAAGTATATCGAAGAGGATCGGGTGGAAACAACTCTATAAACTCAAGCACATCTATACCCCATCCGCGCGATTTGGAAAATTTTTTCCCTTCAAAATTAAGAAATTCATTCGCGGGTACATTTTGAGGTAATATATATTTTGTTTCTGATACATCATTCCATGCCATCAGCATAGCCGGGAATACAATTGTATGGAAAACAACATTATCCTTACCAATGAATGAAACATATTTAGTTGAGCTATCTTGCCAATACCTTTTCCAAAGATCAGGATCACTTCGTTTTTCTGACAATTCCTTTGTTGCAGAAATATAACCAAGTACAGCTTCAAACCAAACATACAATACTTTGCCATTAGCATTCTCTAATGGTACTTTTACTCCCCAATCTAAATCCCTTGTTACTGCCCGGTCTTTTAATCCATCTTTAAACCAACCATAACAATACTGCAAAACATTTTCTTTCCATGAATATATCGAATTCATGTTATTGATATATTTCTCTAATCGTTCCTGAAATTTACCAAGAGGGAAATACCAATGCGAAGTTTCATTTAATACTGGTGTCTCACCACTGATCTTACTTTTTGGCTTTATTAATTCAGAAGGTTCATATAATGAACCACATTTTTCGCATTCATCACTTCGTGCTTCTTCATAACCACATTTTGGACAAGTACCTTCAACATATCTATCCGGTAAAAACATTTTTACTTTTTCATCATAAAATTGTTTTGATTTCTTTTCTAATAATATTCCGCTTTTATAATATGAAGTGAAAAATTGTTGTGCAGTTTCATGATGAATTGGTAAACTAGTTCTTGAATAAACATCAAAGCTTATCCCAAATTTTTCAAAGCTCTGTAAATTTAGTTCATGATATT